>Ga0134125_10000434_pt1 | contig 56859 bp, 83 predicted proteins | sample KB31751_FD_96464 | JGI IMG/M metagenome (GOLD analysis project Ga0134125, IMG submission 96464) | Terrestrial soil microbial communities with excess Nitrogen fertilizer from Kellogg Biological Station, Michigan, USA - KB3-175-1 | ecosystem: Environmental > Terrestrial > Soil > Unclassified ... | reverse complement strand
CAGCTTCCGCTCGCTGCTCGGCATCGCAGCAGATTCGGAGGCGCACACATACGCGGGGCTGTACGCCGGAAGGCCCACGCACCCCGGAGAGATCCGTGAAAGTGCATGAACCGGATAAGCATGGGACACCGACCGCGGGGTCCTCAGCGGTCATTCACACCCAGCGCGTGATGCGCGCTTCAACGGTCAGTCGCGCTCATCGCAGCATCGCGAGCGTCCGCACGAGCAGCTCCCGCACGCGACGACTGCGCTCCGAGGCCAGTTCGGCGACGTCGCGTCCGGTGAGCGGATCGCGCAGGTGGCAGCCGCCCCAGAGGATCGCGAGCGGCTCCGCGCAGCGCGCGGCGCCCGCGTGGAGCATCGCCAACTCGCAACGAGCCTGCGTGTCGAGCGAGCGCAGGCCACACGCGCCGTGAAGCTGCCAGGGGCCGCGAGCGAGACCCCTATCGCCACGCGCGCGCGCGCGGAGCGACGACTCGCGGTATGCGAGGTATGCGAGCGCCGCCAGGTCCTCCGCGTGCGACGTGAGCGCCGGCGGTCCGGCGGCGTCGGCGAGCACCGCGCGCGCGGAAGCCAGAGCGATGGCCGCGGCGTCGCCGGCGCGCTCGAGGCCCGGCGCGATGGCGGCCCAGAGGGCCATGCAAAGGGCGACGAGGACGCGCATCATACGTGGGGCTCCGTGGGGTCCACGTGCGGCTCGACGTCGGGAACCGCTGTCTCGACGTCAGGGATTGCCGCGTCGAGCTGGCGGTAGCAGCGCTCGACGCCGGCCGTGTAGAGCGCCTCGTCGGCGGTGTAGTACCCGGAGACCTTCAGCGCGTGGCAGAAGCCCGCGACGTCCCCCCCGGCCACGAACGGCCACGCCGCCCGGAACTCGGCGCGGAGCCGACAGAGGTAGTCGACGCAGCCCCCGTCGAGGTCAGCGTACGCGCGCAGCCACGTCGCGGGGTTCGGCGGGTCGTACCAGACGACCTGGCCGTCCTTGACCTCGTTCAGGCGCACCATCACGTAGTCGTGACCATCGCCGGATAGGTGCTTGATGTTGCCGATGTTCCAGCGGTGCGAGAAGTGCCCGAACCCCGTCTCGAGACCCCAGTGGGCGACGAGCAGGAGCAGCGACGCGCGCGAGCATGGCTCGGTCGGCATGATGCGCGACCAGGCCCCGCCGAGCGCCGCGTAGAGGTCCGACGGCGCGCAGGGCGTGAGCTGGTCGGGGAGGCAGGCCTCGGTCATGGCGCTCCCCCTCAGAGCTTCCCCACGCCGTAGACGGCCATCACGGCGCCCGAGGCGACCAGCGCGAGGGCGAGGCGGAGGACGAAGTCGCGGAGCATCAGACGGCCCCCCGCACGCCCGCCGCGGCACCAGCGACCGCGCCGACCGCCCCCGCGATGCCGCCGAGGGCCTGGACGATTGCGAGGAATCGCGCGCCCGCGGGAGTCGACGGATCGGACCAGTCTTGATCTTGGTAGTTCGCGAGGATCGCCGACAGGAGCTGCGGCGCGCGCTCGGCGCACTCGACGATCTCGTCGCGCTTCGCGGCGTCGAGATGCGTCAGCTCCCCCAGCTCCACAATCGCGGCGGCGCGCTGGTCGGGGGTCACGTCCACTTCACCGGCCCTTCGCAATCGCCCTCGTGGCCCTCGACGAGCCGGCAGGGGCCGTCGTCCTGCCCGACGATTGGCGCCTTCGCCGGCTTTCCACACTGCGGTCCCCGGGGGAGTTTCCCGACCGCGTTACGGTCGTCGAGATAGCGCTTTGGCGACGAGATGTCGTCGACGCCGCCGGTCGTGAAGGTCGCGCGCCCAACGGTGTGGCCGGCGTCGCGCAGCGCCTGGACGAACTCCGCGGCTTGCCGATTCGCATCGACCACGTGCGCCTCGTCGTTGTGGTGGCACCCGCAACCCTCGATCACGATTACCCAGTTTCCCATGGTCTTCTCCTCAGTCGGCGTTTGACCACCTCGTGCTTCCGCTCTGCATCGGATCGCACTCGGTGCATGTGCACGTGTTAGTGGGCACCAGCCCATGATTGACGCCACGTACGGAGTTGCACGGGCATCCGTCCGCGATCCGCAGGTTCTTGGCCAGCAGTGGACTGCCGCAGTGCCTGCACAGCGGGGAATCGTCGATGTAGGCATGCTCCTGGCTCAAGGCGCGCACCCATCCCCAGCATCCGCCACGTCCGCCCCGTGCCGGTGCAGCATCGACGCGAGGTTGCAGGTGCTCGCGCGCTCGACGGCGCGCACCATCGGCGGCGTGCACCCGGCGTCGCTCGAGCACACGTCGAGCAGCGTGCGCTGCGCGCTGAGCGCATCGCGGGCGCTCTTGCTGTCGGCGGGCGTCCACCCGTTGCCGCCGCACCCGAGCAGCAGATCGCCGCTGGCGGCGACGACCGCGGCGACGAGCGTCACCGCGAGCAGGGCGACAAGAGCGCGGGTCACGGCGCCAGCGCCTCCCACGCCTCGTCGAGCCCCACGAGCTCCTGGTGGAACCCGTCGGCGTCCATCTCGCGGCGCGCGGCGCGCTTTGGCCACCCGTCGACCCACACGCGATACGCGCCGACGGCGAGCCCCGTGCGGTCTTCGCCGTGGGTGCAATGCACGAGCGCATGGCCCTCGCGCATCGCGGCGACGGCGCGCCGGATGTCCGATTGCGCAGGCTGCGTGAGCGTCTCCCAGATGTCCGACGGCGGCATGGGGATCGCGATGACAGTCATCCCCGCGGCGACGGCGCCAGCGTCGCTGCCCTCCGACTCGCGATTGAGCTTCACGACCGTGGTGATGCCGAGGGAGCGCAGGTAGCGCCACGCCTCCGGCGTCGATGGCTGACCGGAGCGCCACACGGTCCCCTCGACCTGGTGCAGGTTCGGGACGCCGTGCGTGGTCGTCGTGGTCGCGCAGCCGGCGAGCGTCCATGCCACTGCGATGATGGCCACGAGACCGCGGGTCACCACGCACACCCCGCATCGACCGGCGCCGGTGCGCTGCCGTCCCAAGCCTGGCATCGGGTGATATCGTCGGCGGTCTGGGCGTAGCCCACGCACCGATACTCGATGTCCAGCCAGCACTGCTCCCGACACCACAGGCAGTCCGGGTGCTCGCGCCAGTGCGGATCGTCCTGCACGAGCACCGGCGCCGGCGCAGGCGGCGGCAGATCGGGCGACGACGCGCAGCCGCCCGCGATGAGACCCGCCGCCCCGAGGATGCCGAGCGCCACCCAGGGCATCAGCAGGAGCGGCAGGAACGCGAGGACGTGGAGCTTCACGGCGACGGCCGCAGACCGCGCCGCGCGGGACGCGAGCTCCAGTGGTGCTTCCGCGCGCGCGCGAGCGCCCCGCGTCGGCTCGCGCTGTCCGCGGTGACTTGCGTCTCCCCCGCGCCGCTCGAGCGCTGGAGCTGGTAGCCGCCGGCGGCCGTCGCGAAGGGGGCCGAAGGAAAGCTGGCGCTCGCGGGGCTTGTCGACGCGACGAACGAGAGTGGGCCGGTGGCGCCCGGCGCGAAGAACGCGGGGAGCAGGAAGTCAGAGACCTTGATCGGCGACTGTCCTTCGCCGAGGTCCACGTTGTACCAGCCGCTCTCGACCGCATCGCAGAGCTCGCGAGCCCACTCGTGGCCCGCGCCGTCGTCCGCCCACAGGTTGCACGCCTCGTCGCCGGCCGTCTCGCAGAGCTCGTGCGAGATCGCCGTCGAGACGTCGTCGAGCGTCTGGCAGGTCGCGAGCGCGAGAAACGCCACCGGCACCGCAGCGCCGGCGACGTCGTGGTACGCGACCGCGCCCGGCGCGTCCGGGAGCTGGTCGACGATCGAGAACACCATCTCGCCTGGGTGCACGTCCGTGGGCCCAGAGCCGACGCGCACGCCCCAGGAGCCGCCGCCCCAGATCGGGGCCACGTCGCGATTGAGTTGCGTGGCGCACGCCTGCGCACACCGCGCGAGCCATGCCGCCGTGACCTGGGGAATGAGCGGCGACGTCGTCGCCTCGATGATGATGACGCAGCAGGTGCTCACCGCGAGCCCCCGCCGTCCACCGTCGAGGGGGCGTGAAGCTGCGCAGCTTTCGCCGTCACGAAGTCGTTCACGAGCTGTGTGACCGGCCCCTGTAGCGCCGGCGCGATCTGGCAGGCGTTCATGATGTCCTGCACGGCCGTCGAGTTTCCGAGCAGCCCGGAGTTCGCCGCGATGCACGCGACGTCGGCCGATGTGAAGACAGCGTTCTCCACGTTCACAGCCTGCTGCGGGGTGCACGCGGAGAGGCAGGCGGCCAACACCGCGGCTCCGAGGGCGCCGAAGGAGACCCCCACGAGAACGCCGTACGCGCTGAAGCCCCGCTGCGAGGACTTCGAGTCGACCGGAGAGGAGGGCGAAGTCGACGCGAGCTTGCCGGCGATCGCCGCCCCGGCGCCCGAGATCCCCAGGGCGACCACGAGGGCGCCGATCATCGTGCTCGTCTTGTCGAACATCGACGACGCGTCGATCTTGCCGAGGGCGCAGAGGACGAAGCCTCCGACGAGCGCGAGGGCGACGATGGCCAGCTTGACATACGTGAGCGGGGGCGTGGGCGTCGGGTTCATGCCCCGAGCTTGCGACGCCTCACGTCGGACTCGCCACTCGCCGTTCTACGCGCGATCGTCTCCTGGCCCGTACGAGGTCTCCACGACGTTCGTCGCCCTCGTCTGGGTCGAGTTGTCGTGCACGAACACGAGATTGCGGTCCCTCGCCCAGACGCCCTTCGTGTCGTCTCGCACAAGCCGAAGACCCATCGCCGGGAGCCACGCCGTCAGGAGCGCGTAGTCCTCCTTCGAGTGCCACTCGAGCATCAGCACCCGGACCTTTGCGAGATGCGGATACGCGCGCAGGATGTCGACCTCGCACCCCTCGGTGTCGAGCTTCATCACGTCGCACGTCGGCAGGTTCGCGGCGGGGAACGTGTCGACGACGACGCCCGTGGAGAGCTGCTCGCCCATCTGCTTCAGCGAACGCTCCCCCGGGTTGTGCATCCCGTCGAAGAGCATCGACCGACCCCGCTCACGCCGAGCGTCCACAGCGAACGGCATCACGTCGCAATCGGTCCCCTCCACGTTCTGGCGAAGCAGTGCGACGTGGTCGGGGTGGGGCTCAAACGCGGCGATGGTGCAGCCCGGGCGTCGCTTCGCGATCCACGCGCTGAAGGCGCCGATGTTCGCGCCGATGTCGAGCACGCAGGGCTTCTCAAGGGCGTCCAACTCCGGCACATCGTAGGAGCCCGCGAGAACGCTCATCACGCCCGCGTGCTCCGGGGGACAGACCTTCAGCGTCGGCGTCTTCTCGGGATCGACTACGTTCAGGCCGAGCGTCTTCCGGAGCTTGCCCTTGAAGACGTAGCCGCCGACGTGCTGAAGTTCGATGTCGATGCCCGCGTAGACCTTGCCCCCCATCAGGCGCCAGCGTCGGCAAAAGCTGTAGTCCTCGGTCAGGAGGCGGCCCATCGACGCGGGCTTCGCGGCGGCCTCGCGGTACGCGCGCGCCGTGGCCCCCAGTTCGAGCGACGCACCTCCGCTTCCGTCGGGCTCCAGCTTTGCTGCTTCGAGGAGCGCCGTCGCCGCCCGCTCCCGTTCTGCGCCCGGGTCGTTCTGGCAGAGGAAGACGTTGTGGTGCACTCGGTCGCGAGGCGCGTAGTCGGTCACGTACTCGATGCGCTCGCGGTAGTGCTCGATGTACCGGAGGAGCGCCTCACGCGTGACCATCAGGCACCCTGTGCCGACCTCCTCGACCTCGACGAAGGTCCCCAGATGGCCGAAGTCGCGGGCGTTCGCGCGGCCCTCGTTGTCCACGATCTGGTTGAAGATGAAGGAGCACGAGTAGTCCTCGAGCTCCTCGACCGGGACACCTCGCTTCACGGCGTCGGCGACCTGCGCCCACTCGATCGTCTTTCGAGGGTAGATGCCCGAGACGACGTCGAGCCCCGTGCGGACCATTTTCACGATGTCGTGCGGTTTGGCCACGATGTCGTCGTCGAGCTGCAGCATGTGCGTGAACGACTCGTCATCGACGATGCGCGAGGCGAGCTTGTTGCGCGCCCGGTCGACGCCTGTTCCCGGGTCATACTGGATCGTCAGGTCGATGCCGTTGATGGCGCAGATTGAGCGCAGTTCGTGCGTGAAGGGGCCGTGCGTCCAGGCCACTCGGCCCCCGCCGGCGAGCACCGCGACGAAGAGGTGGGGCTTCTTCGCTGACTCCGGGGGCGCAGGTATCGTGTCGTTGGACATGGGCGTCGAGGTCCTTCGATGGATGGATCAGATCCAATAAATGAGCAGCGCCGCGATCTCGTTCGCGTTGACGATGAAGCTTCCGACATTGCCGTCGGGGCCCGTCGCCGTTCCGAGAGGCAGGAGCACGAGGTTCTGACCCGAGGACGGGACGCCCAGCGTGTAGCCGGTGTCGCCCGCGGCACCCTTGAGCTTGAGCACCGGGTTGCCGCCCGAGGGGATGACGAGGAGCGCCCACGTCGCCGTCGGAAGCGGCGACTGCGGCGGCGTGATCGTGTTGTCGCCGACGCTCAGCGGCTTGGTGGTGCGGATGATCGGGCTGTTGGCGAGTTGCGAGAGTAGGACCGTCTCCTGGTCATTGAGGCTCGCGTACGACGTGCTGTTGGCCATCGCGAGAAGCACCTGCAGCGTCGCCGTTGCCGCCATCCATCTTTACTTCTCGCGACGGAGGAAGCGCTGCAAGTCCCCGTCGCGCATGCCGTAGGCGGTCCACCTCCGCCAAGAGCTCCTCCTCCGTCATGCCGGCGTAGAGCTTCTTCGGATCGTCGCGCTCCGGCTGCGCGGGGGCCCAGTGGTCCGGGCGGCGGACAGCGAGGATGCCCATTGCCACCTGAGGGTCCGACTCGGCGCCGCGCATCGCCATGCGCACGAGCGCGCGCTCGGAGTCGCCGGCCGCCGCGTCGAGCGCCCAGCAGAGTCGCGCCTGGAGCGTGTCCTTGCCCGCGGCGACGGCCTGTCCGCCCTCGGCGATCCACCGCTGGAGCGTCGTGCGCGTGAGACCCACGACCTTCGCCGCGCTCTCAACGGGCAGTCCCTCGCTCACGACCATGGCGATGGCGGCGATCGTCTCCTGGCAGAGGAGCGCGTCGCCGCCGGGGCCTCGTGGGAGCGATGCGCGGAGCGCGGCGCCCTCGCTGAAGGCGGTTCGCTTCGCGTCGCCGGTCATCTTCTCGCGCTGCGCGCTGGAGGGCTTGCCCATGGGTCACTTCGGGGGGAAGAAGCGGGCCTGCAGGCGCGCCCAGAGGTGCTGCCCGAGCTTCGCCGCGAAGCCAGTGACGAGGGCCAGGACGGCGGCCATCAGGATCTTCTCCGCGATGCCTCCAGCTTCCTCGAGCAGCGCGACGATGCCAGCGCCGAGGCCCAAGGCGACGGATCGCACCGTGTCGTGGGCGTCGAGGTGGTCGAGGCTCATGGCCACACCTGCACTGCGTTCGCCCAGTTTCCGGTGCTACTCATGTCGATCGGCGTCGGGATGGCGCTCACCGCATGCACCGAGGCATGCGGCGTCGTCTTGGCGTCGGCGAGGAGAGCCCAGAGGGCTCCGGTCGCGTTCTGGAAGATGGCCGCGTAAGTCTGCGTGACCGACTCGGACGCGGGGACGTGCGCTCCTCCGCCGACGTCGCGTCCCGCGATGGGCATCCCAAGCGGCGGATCGACCGCGGCGACGGCCGCTTGCGCGGCGGCGAGGCTGTTGAAGATGAAGGCCTGCATCACCAGCTACCCGCTATTCCGTATCGCGATGCGAGGTACTTGCCGACCTGGGAGATGTTCGCAGCGCTGAGAACAGAGGTGTAGAAGATGACCTCAGCGATGTACTTGTCCCAATAGACCGTTGGTCCCGGGTAGGCCCCAAATAGCTGCCTGCTTGCAGCGCTCGCGCCAAGCGTGCCAGTCGTCTTGACCCCATCCACATAGAGTCCGCTGGCCGCACCGTTAATGGTGACGCCGTAGACGTGCGGAATGGTGGTGTCGGTCGGTGATTTGCTGAACTGCGATCCGCCGCTATTTGCTACAATGAAATTGGGATTAAAACTATAGATGTAATTGTAAGTTCCACTGATGTCGGCCATCATCGCGTGCTCAACGCTCTGCGTCGCCGTTTGTCCAACGGCGAAGATGGTCATTGGCGCAGCCGTCAACGCGGACGGCGTGATCATGTATTCGCTCGTGCCGTTGAAGCTGAGCGCTGGCTGTCCCCCGATGGCGCTTTGCACGAGCGTCGGTTGAGAGGAGCCGGTGGCCTGGGTCGGCGAGTTGCCGTTCCCGCTCTGGTCGGCCCACGCGCTCACGCCCGTGCCGAGCGTGATGCCCATGTCGGCGCGCAGCCAGAGCATGCAGCCGGGGACCTGCGTCGGCTTGAATCCCGCGAACGTCGGGACCCGACGGTCGGCTCCTCCTCGACGACCGAGCATCGTTCGCTCCGTTACGGAGATGCCTGCCCGAAGCGGGCGACCGCGCTTCCGGAGGCGGTCATGAACGCGATGTAGCGGGAGGGCGAGGACTTGCCGGGCGGAAACTCAGTCTGGGGCGTCGCGCCGGCGACGACGAAGACGTCCTTGAAGGTCCCCGCGGGTATCACGTCGAGCTCGTTCCCGGATACCGTCACCGCGCCCGTCGTCGCGTTCACCGTGGAGTAGATCGCGGTGTTCGGGATCGCGTTGAGCGCGTTGATGTTGCTCCCGGTGACGAAGTAGATGCTCCCGCCGTCGGCGGTCACGCGGACGTACTTGCCGATGGGGTTCTTCTCGCCCGGATCGCCGCCGCCCTGCGCAGCGGGGTCCGCGGGCAACGACGTCAGGTCGACGACCGTGGGCGTGGTGCTGCAGTTGACCGCCGCGAAGGCGCCTGCCACGGGGGGGAGAACCGTCTGGTACTGCTGCTCGGCCTTGAGGCTCACGGCCCGCGTCGCGCCCGGGCGGGGCGCGCTCCTTCCGCCGTATCGGCGGCGCGATCGTCAGGGTCGGGAGCGTCGTCTCAGGGGCCGCCCACCGGGGCGCCGCGTCGTCCGCGTCGGCCCGGCGAGGTGTTCTCGGCCGCCTGAGTCTCGGTCTGAAGCATCGATGCGACGTTGAGCTTACTCAGTCCGCTCGCCGCGTGCACCTGCCCGGATGGCTGCGCCATCGCGGCGCCCCCGGAGGCGGCGCTCGAAGCCGAAGCCTGCAGCGCGGCGGTCATGCCCATGGGCACCGGCATCGGCTCGATGCCGAGGAGGCCGAGCTGCGCGCGGCGACCCGCCGTCAGGCGCGCCCCGCGGTCAGTCGCCAGCAGCCGCTGCGTAGTGAGCTTGGTCTGCTCCGCGAGCTTCGGCGCCACCACCACGAAGCCCCTTGCGAGCGTGGGCGTCAGCTCCCCGCGGGCCATGGCGTCGGTCGCCACGCGCGGATCGTGCGCCACCGCGGACGCTTCGAGGAAGGACCGCGCCTCGGTGTCGGACATGTCGCTGCTCTCGATGTCCTGCCCCGTTCCCACGAGCTGCTGCAGGCGCGCGGGGATGTTCGTCAGGATCCACGCGAGCGCGCGCCGCGCGACGCCCTCCTGCGCCGCGGCGGAGCGGGGGGCGAAGAGGGACAGGCCCGGGTCGAGGGCCGCCAGCCGCTCTCCGAGGTCGGTACCCTTGGCCGACCGGAGGACGTCGTTCATCGCAGCAGCGGCCGTCGCCCGGGCGGCGTGCGGGGGCAGGTCGGGCACCTCGATCGAGGCGAACCGCGGGACCGCGTCGCCGGTGACGGCCGCGCGCGCGCTACGGCGCATCGCGATCTGGATCTCGGTGCGCAGCGCGCGCATCTCCGCGAACCGCGCCACCTTGTGGGCGAGGAACGCCGCCAGCGTCGGAGCGTACTGGCGCGCGACCCCCGCCGCGGCGCCGCCGAGGGGATGCCCGAACACGAGGCCCGTGATCGCGTGGCCGACGATGCCTCCCGAGTGCCCGAAGACCTCGCGCCCGAAGCGCGACACCTCGCGCGCACGCTGTCGCTCGAGCGCGGCCTCGATGTCTTTCGCTTGCCCGTAGCGCGCCTTCGCGTGGACGTACCGGGCGAAGAGCTCCGGCTTCCCGGCGTCGCGCGCGGCGCGATCCATCGAAGCTTCGACGCGCGACTCGAGCGACCGACGGGCCGCCTTCTTGAGCTCCACCGCGGCGTTCGTGAGCGCGTCGCTCGCGCGGTTGTACGGGATCACCTCGTCGATCTTCGACCGCACCCCGCGCACGGCTGCGATCGGGACGCGCAGCTCCTGGTTCGACCGGCGCACCGCCGACACCATGTGCGCGTACGTCCGATCGCGCTCCGCGTGGATCTGCGAGACGCGATCGCCCGCGGCGGCGCGAAGCTCCTCGTGGCGCTGCATCTGCTGTTCGAAGGCCCCTCGCTGCTCCTGGTAGACCGCGTCGAGCTCGCGCGCGGCCTGGTCGCGCAGGGTGGACCGCTGCGAGTTCCGCGCTGCCACCGCCGCGTTCACGTCCTGAAGCGCGCCCTCCTCGAGCGCCGTGGGCGTGCCGAGGACGACGCCGAGGCGCTGCTTCTCCGCGACATCGCGCGTCGCCTGGAACTGCGCCACGAGCTTCTGGCGGTAGGCCTCGAGATCCGCCGGTCGCAGGCGCTTCGCCGGGCGCTCGAGCTTCGTGCCGAGGCCCGCTTCGTCCGCGAGATCGCGCCAGCGCGCACGCACCCGCGCGCCGGTCACCGGGGGCGGCGCGGGGCTCGATGGATCGATGAGCCCCTCGCGCTGCCACGCGTCCTGGTACAGCCGTTCCGCGGCGCCGTCCGGGAGCGGCTCGGGGGGTGCCGGATCGTCGCGCCAGCCGACGCCCTTGCGGATCTCCGACTTGAGCTGCGCGCCCGCGGCGTCCAGGTTCGCGCCGTAGATGCGGCCCTTCTCGACCGCTTCGTCGACGGCCTGGTCGAAGTGCTGCACGACCTCGGGCGCGCTCGCGCCATTGAAGTCCGGATCGGCCTCGCGCACGATCCCGTCGAGCATGCGCCCGTCGCGCTCCACGACCTCCTGCGCGCGCTCGTACTTCTGGGCGCCGGTCGCAAACGGACGCTCGATGCCCTCCTCGAGCGAGCGCATACCGAGCGTGCCGGGGCCATGGCGTGCGAGGAAGCTCCGGTACTGCCCCGCGCTCGCGCCGAGCCGACCCTCCGCGACGCGCGCGGCGAGGCTCCCCGCGGCGGAGATCCCGCGCTCGACCCCCGCGCCGACGAGCCCCAGCGCCGAGCCCCAGAGCGCGCCGTGCTCCATGCTGGCAAAGAGCGACTCTCCCGTGAGGTCCGTGTCGCCCAGCTCCGACTCGTCCGCGGCGTTCGCGGCTCCTACGATCGCGCCCTCGGCCGTCCACCGACCGAGCGTGCCCGCGGGCCCCGCGAGGCCGCTCTCTCCGAAGAGACGACCGATGTAGTCCTCGGCGCCCTCGCCGATCCGGCCGACGATCTCGTTGGGGTTCGCGTGGCGGAAGAGCGAGCCGAGCGCGCTCCCGACGGTGCGGCCCGACGCCTCGTCCGCGCGCGCGACCGCGGTCGCTTGGTCGGCGGCGGCGCGGATCTGCGCTGCGGCCTGCGCGGCCTCTCCGGTCTCGGCGGCGTCGCGCGCGGCGAGCGCGCCCTCCGCGCCAGACGCCCCTTCGCCCGCTCCGGCAAGCAGCTCCGCGCCCTCCGCTTCCTGGGCGCCCGGGACGAGCATTGGCGCGATGGCGCCGGCCGCCTCGGCCCCCATGCTCGCGGCGGGGTGCTCCTCGCGCAGCCCCTGGAGCTGCTGGCGCGTGCGCTCCGCCGCGTCGTCGCCGTGGAGCAGCCGGGTGCCCTCGATCGCCAGCCAGTCGGACGCTCCGAGCGAAACGCCCCGGGCTGCGCCGGCCGCCGCCGCCTTGACGGCGCCCGTCGGATCGACGTCCAGCTCCGCACCGTTCTGCAACGCCGTATCGACCTGCTCTCCGGGCACCGACCACGACTGGCCCTGCCATGTGATCGGAACGCTGGTTCCAGGCGCGAAGCGGATCTTTCCTGAGCGGTATGCCGCGGCCGCCGCCTCCTGCGGGACCTGCGTCGGCTGACCGCTCGCGACGTCGATGGCCGGGATGTCAGCCATGCGTCACCTAGGGACTGCACCAGGCGAGGGACGGTCGAGCGCATCTTCCGGCTCGGCTGCGGGGCGCAGCGCGCGCGGGGTCGCCCAGTACGTCAGCTTGTTCGCCTCCTTGCCGACCCCCGGTCCCGTCTGCACGTCGACCGGGACGGACCCCTGCAGCATGTCACCCCGGTACTGCTTCAGCATCCGGAGCATGCGCTGCGCCTTCGGCACGTCGAGCTTCGCGAACGTCGAGCCGAAGCTCGGCGCCTCCTCCTTCGCGAGCTGCGCGATGCTCGGGGGGATGCCGCGGGCATTCGCGAGTCGCGCGAGGTTCTGCGCCACGCTCGCGTCGACGCTGCTCGCCTCGCGCATGTTCGCACTCGTGGGCAGGTAGTCGAGCGCGCCGCGTCGGTTGAGGAGGTCGAGACCCTCGCGCAGGTTGTCCTCGAGCCGGTCGTACGCGTCGAGGTTCTGCCGCACGGCCTCCGCGTCGCCGTGCGGCACGAGGAACTGCTCCCCGCGGCTCGTAACGAGCATGTTGGGGTCGATCTCGAGGCCGCGCACCTGCGACGCCGCTGCGCCGGCCTGGCGCTGCGCCTGGATCTTCGCGAGCGTCTGCGCGCGCGTCGCCCGCATGTCGGCGATGAGCTGGTCGATCTGGGCCTTCTCGACGGGTCCCTTCGCCGCGGCCTGCGCATGCTCGACCTCCGTGATCGACGACCCGATGAGCGCCGCGCGCGCCTTGTCCATCGCCTCCTGCTCGGAGTCGCTCGTGCGCATGAAGGACGCGAGCAGGTTGTCCGCCTGCATCCCCGCCTTGTACTTGCGCTCGAGATCGTCCCGCTGGAGTGCAATGTCGCGGTCGACGAGCTGGTTGTGGAAGTCGACGGCGCCGCGCACGCCCCCGCCGATGCCCGCGAGCATCCCGCCGAGCACCGCCGCGATCTTCTGCGGGACGTTGCGCTCCGACCACCACCGGTTCGGATCGATCTGCCCCGCGGCGTAGTCACGATTGAGCTGGTCGACCTCCGCGATGCGCGCGCGCTGTGCGTCGGCGTTGGCCTTCGCCTGCGCCATCGACGCAAGGCCTTCGCCGCGCTGCTCCTCCGCGGCGTTCTCGAAGGCGCCAGCGACATCCGAGGCGCCAGCGACGCGAGCTCGCGATTCGTCCTCCATCGCGCGGATCCGGTCGTCGAAGGCGTTCGACCAATCCGCGCCGTAGTCGTGCGCGGGCGGACCGACGCCGCCACCGCTCGGGCGCGGCGCAGGAGCGACGGGCTGCGCGCGGTCGGGCGGCGCCGGCGCGTCGAGCGCCTGGTTCGCTGCCCGGCCGAAGGTGAACTGCGTCGGCTCGCGGAAATCGTCGCGCGGGTCCGCCGGCGGGTTGTCGGGCTGCAGCTCCTCCGGGAAGAGCCCGTGGTGCTTGCGCGAATCGGCCACGACCTGGCGCGCGGTGATGTAGTCCGGCGGGAGCGCCGTGCGGTCCTCGGGGCCGAGGCCGAGCACGCGCCCCTGGTACTCCGCCCACTTCTGCGCCACGTCGGCGTCGTGGTTCGCGGCGATCCGATCGCGGTCCGCGTCGGACACGGTTGCGAGATCGGCCAGCACCGGATCGGGCATCGGCGGCGGGACGAATGGGGACGGCGCGGGGCGCGCCGGCGCCGGCGAGTCCGCGTCAACCGCGAGCGCCGGCGACGACCCCGGCGCCGGGCTCTCCATCGGCAGGAGCTTGCCCGCCAGCGGATCGTACGACGTGCTCACGCCGCGGCCCTCCGCCCCTTCTTGCCCTTGCGCGCCATTGTGCGCCCCAGCGCCGACGCCTTCTGGCGCTTCGGCGAGAGGTCCGCGTCCGGGTAGCTCGCGACCATCTCGCGCTCGTCGTTCTCGGGACCGCGCGGGCGTCCGCGCGCTTCGTCGGCCCACATGCGCATCAGCGCGCGGACGTCGTTGCGCGACTTCGTGCGGCGTCGCGCCTCCTTCAGGTTGATGCCTTCGGCCTCGCCGGGCACCAGGTCGAATCCGCGCCGGTTCAGCGTGTTCTCCGCCTCGGCTTCCGCGGCCTGGTCGCGCTCCCAATCCTGCGCCGCCGAGCGCAGGCCGCCCGCGCGATCGAACGCGCGCCCGCGCGCGCGCATCACGCTCAGGAAGTCTGTCGGTCCCGCGTTCGGCTTCGACTTCGGCACCGAGAAGAGCGTCGCCAGGGCCGGCGCACGGGCAGGTGTCGGCTTGGTCTCGTACGGGTTCATCGCCGCGATCTCGGCGGCCTCGTACCGGCGTCGCGCCGGCTCGCTGAGCCGCATCTCGGCGTCCCAGACGGCCATCGGATCGTCGAGGTCCACCGGAGCGTCGCGACCACCGAAGCCACGGTCGCCGATATCGATGTCCGGCTTCCACGCGTCGATATCGACCGGGTTCGCGCTGGATCCCGGACGCGCGCGATCTGCGAGCTGCTCGGAGGCCTTCTGGACGGCGACGGGATCGTCGAGGTCGACGGGGTTGTCGCGCGAACCGAGATCGGCGTCCTGGTACTCGTGCGCCGCGGGCGCGAACGCGCGCCGGTTTACCGCCGCCTCGGCCGAGGACGGGATGTCCGCCATCGGCATCGACGCGTGCTGTCCCCCGCGCGACACGTCGACGTAGCCTCGGCTGCCGCGTACGAGCGAGGGCGCGTAACCGCCGCTCTCCGTCGGCACGCGGCCCGATCCCAGGCCGAGCCCCTCGAGCTCCCGGCCGTTCCGCTCCGAGTCGAGCACCACGCGCGCCCGCGGGGCCCGGTCCTTCAAGAGCCGCGTCGTGTCGTCGCCCCCGCCGGACCGCGCGAGGTTCGGGCCCGCCTCGATGTCGGAGAGGGCCTCGCGGCGCATCCGCGCAACGGCATCCATCGCCGCCGGCGCCTGATATGCGGCGCGCGCGCCCTCGATCTTCCGGAAGCCCGCCATCACGGGCTCCGAGAGGTCCGCGTCGCCGTAGTGCGCCGTGTTGCCCAGCGCGTCGGTGTACGTCGACGGGGGCGCCTCGGGGGGAGGAGCGTCCGTCGTTGTCGGCCCGGACCGCTGATAGCCCTTCCCCGCGGACGACGCGCGCGCCGCAGCGATCTTGCCGAGCGCGCCCGGGTTCGACCAGCCGAGGAGTGCCCCCGCCAGCGCGCCGCCCTTGCCGCTCTGCGCGGGCGACGGCGCGTCCGGATCGCCCGGCGCGCTCCCGCCGCGCGCGTGGATCACGTCATCCCAGCCCTTGCCGTACTCGCCCTCGTCGCCCTTGCCCATGCCGGCGGCATTCGTCGCGAGCTCCGTGGCCCGGGCCCACTCTCCCTCGGTCCCCATGTCGCCGTCGGCGTACGAGCCGCCCGCGGACGCGGCTCGGTAGAGGCCCGGGTGCGCCGCGCGCACGAGCTGCGCGAAGCGCGGATCGCTCCCGAGGTCCCCGTCGGCCATCTGCTTCGCGGCGCGCTGCCCGGGCGGAGCGTCGATGGGACCGGCGCCGTGCGGTGCCTGCGCCTCCCGCTCTTCCGCCGGAGTGAGGTGCTGCATCGCGACCTTGAAGCGCTGCCCGGTGCGCCGGTTCACGGCGAGCAGGAAGTTGTCCTCCTCGCGGAGCGTCCACTCGGCTGCGCCGCCGGGCTCCTTGAAGTTGCTCGTGCCCACGCGCGCGCCGCCCGGAGGCGTGCCACGCGCATCCCCGTCCGCGAACATGAGGGCGCCCGCAGCCATCCCCGCCATGGAGGTGAGCGTGTTGCCCGCAGAGGTCGCGTTCGACGTCGCGGACTGCGCGTTCGTCTGGTTCTGCTGTTCCTGGAGTTGGCCCTGCGACTGCGCGAGCCCCGCCTGCTGCCCCGCGGCCGTGAGGTCTTGGCCCCGGGCGCCGCTTGCGAGGCTCCCGGCGAGCTGCTCGCCTCCGAGTTGCTCCTGCGCGCGCGCCGTCGCCGCCTGGCCTCCGAGCTCCTGCGTCGCGTTCGCGCCAGCCATCATCGCATCACGCCGCGCGAGCGCCTGACCCGTGGAGCCCTGGCCGGACGCCGCCATCGCGCCGGCCTGCGCCTGCGCCTGCTTCGTCTGCTCGTTGAGGAGCGAGGTCGCGGCCGAAGGCCCCTGACCGGCCGCCGTGCGCTGCGCCATCGCGATGGCCTGCTGCTGCGCAGCCTCGTTCCCGGCGACGTTGCCCGGGTTGCCCTGCCACGCATTGGTGCCCGACGTGTCGATCGTCGGCGCAGCCTGGTTCTGGTTCGGGCCTCCGAAGATGCCCTGCGTGATGCTGCCGAGTGCCCCGACCGGATTGCTCATGGTGCGCCTCTCACTGCGTCGCCGACGCGGGGAGCTTGTACGGGCCCGGCATGACGCCGATGGAGAGCGTGAGGCCGAGGAGTTGACTGCCCTGCCCGGAGACCGAAGCGGGGTCGCTGACGTCCTGGAGCTGGAACTGGAACGCCTCCGCCATTCTACCATCGTAGGTGCGGAGTTGCGTCAGAGGGGTCGGCACGACGCCCCCGGGCGCGATCGAGCCCTGCGACGTGCCGTTGTTCCAGACCCACGACCGGTTCGACGCGAGCGAGCCATAGTCGATGCCGACGGAGATCTGGAGCCCGTGCGGATCCATTGAATCGAGGATCGCGAGGATGTCGTAGGTCCGGAAGCGGCCCTGGAGGCTCTCCTCCGCGTCGCTGCTCGACGGCACGCGGATGACGGGCGAGAGCCATGTCCACGAGACATAGGTGTCGTTGTCGTAATACGGACCCGAGTCGTTTGGAGCGTGCTCGCGCCACACGGTGCCGTCTGCGGCGAGGAGGTTCATCGTCGTGCGGTACACGTTGACCGAAGGCGATCCCCCTCCTGCGCCTTTGCCATATGCCACCGCCGCCGAGCAAAAGCCCGTCTGCGCGGAGCCATTCTCGACGACCGCGGTCGTCCACACGTCGAGCGCGTAGTCTCGCTGTGCGATCTCTCCGACCAGTTCGTGCGTCGTCACGCTCGGAGTGTCGGCCGCCGCAGCCAGCAGCAGCATCCGGTTGTTCTGCGGATAGAGCGCGGCGCCGAGGACCGTGGGGTAGGTCGCGAGCTCGTCTTCGATCGGTCCGCCCACGTACCGGACCTGCAGCCCACGGTCGAGCAGGCGCATCCCGATTGCGGACTGGTAGTAGACGCCCTCCGGCGTCGAAATGACCGACTGCGCCGAGACGACGCCGAGGTCCGTGGGGATCGGGTCCGGAGCGCCGAAGGTCTGACCCGAGCCGTCGTCGGCGGGGCCGTCTCCGGAGACGCAGTAGTTCCCCGCCGACTTGAGAATGACGAGTCGGTCGTCCATCGAGGCGACGTTGACGATCGGATCGTCGGCGCCGGCGACGACGGCCTGGAGCTCCTCGTTGACGCCTGGACCCTCGCCGGCGGCTCGCACCTTCGTGAAGAGAAGCTCGTTGCCGCGCGCCATCCAGAGCCGGTCCTTGTGATTCACCATCACGAGGCTGGCCGGGGGACAGAAGTTGTCGGCGCTCCCCGGAAGTCCGTTCGTGCCGTCGCCGTAGAGCCGCGGGAAGGGCGACGCCGCGTTCGTCCCGTTGAGGATGTCGTCGGCGAGGCCGTCAGTCACGACAATGCTGGATCCACCGAAGCCGTTGTATACGGGCGGAGCGAGTGTGAAGCCGCTGTCGCCGATATCGTCGCCGTTGAACTGGCGATCGTAAATTCGATAGTAGACGGAGCCGTTCTTCTCCGTGCGGTACACGCCGAGCGTCACCGGCGCCGTCGGTCCCGCGCAGAAGGCGCGCAGGTCGTGCCCGAAGGCGCTCGGCGGCTGCGGGCCGTTTCCGGGCCACTGGCGGTTCGTCACGCCCAGCGGCGGGATGGTGAACTGCACGCCGCCCGTCCACGTGTTGCCGCCCCCGATCTGCGCCGGCACTTGGAGGCCGGACGGCAGCCCCGATGCCGACTGCCCCATCGAGCCGACGCCGAGGAGGTCGACGATGTCCTGCCCCGTCACCGCGACCGGCGTGGAGCGCGCGCTGATGTGGAAGTTGCCCTGCGCGTCGAAGTGCTCCCACGTGAAGATCCACGAGTAGGAGTCGTCGAGCTCCGACCATGTCAGGTTGCCCGTGATGGGCTGCGCCAGCACGCTCTCGATCGTCCAGAGGAAGCCCATCTCGAGCACGTTCTGGCCGTCGTAGACCGAGGGGAGAGCGCCGCCGACCGCGGTGAGCTCGCCCCACTTCGCCATCGGGAAGCCGCGCCGGGGCTGCGTCTGGATCACGCCATATGCGGGCGAGAGGCGGCCGTTCTGGCCCGAGCTCACATAGCCGACGGTCGCCGTCCCATACGCATCGGTGCCGAGCGTCCATGACGAGCCCCCGGTCCAGCAATTCGGCGCCACGGGCGTTTGGTACACGTACGCATAGGACGAAGGAAACGTGATGACGTCGGCCGGCTGGAAGCCCCATCCCGGGTCCGCGAGCGCCGTGCGCGTCTGCAGGTTGCCCACTGGGCGCATGGGGAAGTAGGCGCCCGTGATCGTCGAGTTAGGGTTCGCGGCGAGATCGAGCGCGAGGACAAGGAAGCCGCCCTGCGTGAGGCTCGGGATCCACCCGAAGTAGTAGACGATGCCGTTCGCCTCGAGCCCACACGAGGCGAGCGTCACCCCGCGCGTGATGATCGCGTTCGTCCCGCTGGCGTTCGGATAAAGCGTGAGGGGATTGCCCGATGCGCCGACACTGAACTGGTTTTGGATGATGCGGGCGTTGTTCGCGGGAAACCAGGAGGCCGTCTCGGCCGACGAGACGCCTCCGAAGGAGGGCAGACTGAGGCGGTTCTTTTCGCCTTGCTGGAGGCCTACGAAGTTCGCTGGCTGCACGAATGTGATGCTCGGCGGCTTCTGGTAGTTCGCGCCGGGGCTAGAGACCGCGATATTCGTGATCGTGCCGTTGCTGTCGATCGTGATCGCGCCCGCGGCCGCGCCGCCGGAGACGAGCACGGAGACCGAGACGCCGCTCGCATTCCAGTTTTGGCCCCCGTTGATCACGTTGAGCGACTGGATCTTGAGCTTCCCCGCCCCGTCGGATGCCATGACTGCCTCGACGACGGCGCCCGACGCGAGCCCCGCGGAGTCCACGACTGTGACGTCTGGCGTCGACGTGTACCCGGCGCCGGCGGTGCCGATCGTGAACATCGACGCGGTGAGGGCGCTGGCAGTCGGCGTGACGGTGATCGACGCCGGCGTTCCCGGGTTGCCTCCTCGGTCGAAGACGATGGTCGGCTCCGCCGAGCCGCTGTAGTTCATGCCGCCTTCGGTCACGTTGATCGAGCCGACGTTGCAGAGGCAGATCGCCTCGGCCGAACCGGTCGTGAAGGGCGTACTGCTTGCCCGGACGGAGACGCTGGGGACGGAACTGTACGAGTACGTGGCGCCGGACCCGAGGGTGATGCTCACGAGAGCCTCGTTGGATCCGTCCATCACAGTGGTGAGCGACGGCCCTCCGCTGGGGAGCGATGCGGTCGTCGTCGTGGTGCCGACGAATGTCCACATCGTGGTGACGAGGACCTCTTCGACCTTGTACGCGGGGACGGCGAGCGCCGTCGCGCCGGAGCCGGCGGCGCCCGCGGACTGCGCCGAAGTGAATCCGGCGTTCCAGCACGACCCCATAGGGGAGTGACTCACCACGAAGCCGTTGTCTTGATATGAAACGTCAAGCCAGTAGGGCGCCGTCTCGAAAGCGTCGGTCCCGGTGTAGACGGTCGTCGCCGTAGAGATCCCGGTCATCGACGGGTACCCGCCCGCGGATGCCTGGATCGTGTACGGCGTCGATGTTCCTGGATCCGCCCCCTGCGACCATGCGACGGCGACGAGCCCCAAGTTGTTGTCGGCGCGCACGCCGAAGCCGCAGACGATGTTCGTCCCGCCCGGTGCGGCGGCGACCACCCACTGAGCCGTTGTCGTCGTCGGATTCGAGATGGGGCGCCGCTCGACGACGATGTCCGTGCCGGTCCACGTACCCGGAAACTCTCCATTGGGCGTGTATGTCCCCGTCTCGTACGCGAGTACGAACGACGTTGGGTCTCCGAGCACCGCCTTCATGTCGAAGGCGTTGCCCCAGAGCACCCAGCCGCCATTGCCCGTCGTCGGCACGGGCAGGCTGGACATCACGTACGGCCGCGGAGACGCGGCGTTGCTGGTCCCACCGGCGGCCAGAATGTTCGTCCCAGCGCCCGTCCCGCCCCAACCCGCGCCGCTCGTCAGCGCGGCGTAGCTCATCGTCTTGAAGAGTATCTGACCGTTGTAGGTCGCGGGCGTCGACGACTGCGGGCCGGTGACCGAGTAGCAGATGATCCATGTCCCGCCGACGTTGGCGAGCCGCACAAACTGCGTGTTGATGCCGCCGGCCGAGTCGACGACCGAGGGGCCCACGAGCTGGCGGCCCGTCGACACCTCGAGCGCCGACCACATGAGCGTCCCGACCTGGGATACCGGCTGCTGCGCGATGATGCGCGTGGCGGCCTGCAGGCCCTTCTGCGGCTCAGTCGACGGGTCGATCCAGACGGTGACGAGGACGTCGTTGTACTGCGACGACTGCGGCGAGAACGTGGACCCCAGGGACGCGCCAGCGACGTTGTCGCCCGTGATCGAGAGCTCCGGCGCTGGGCCGCGCAGCACCGGGCCTCCGAGGTCGTCGGAGTACGCCTGCAGCGCCGTCGCCGCCTGCCCACTCGAGGGCACCGTGCCGCGCCCAAGGACGAGAAGCGTGTCGCCCGGCGCTGCGCCGTCATTCCACTGCCCGAGCGCGAGGCCGGCGCTCAGCGTGAAGCCGGAGCCGAGGGGGTCCGTCTTCGTGAGGGGGAAGTAGCCCAGGCGCTTCTCGAGCCGACCGGCCTTGTTCGCGACGAGGTTCAGCGCCTTCGCGGCCTTGCCGCGCGGGATGCGCTGCGGCGCGAACTTCTGAGCGAGACCGCCCAGGATCGGGACCTCGAGCGGCTGCTTCTTGAGGGTCATCTCCTACCCCGCGAAAATCTCAACGTCGTAGGTGCCGGTGCAACTCGCCGAGAGGACGAGGTACTGCGTCGGGTCCTTGCCTCCGTTGCTCGCAGCGTCGACAGCCGCGAAGACGTCGCTCCCGGCGTATGAGCGCGTGATCCGGTAGCCCGTGAACGGTCGCCCGAGCCCATGCCGGATGGTCATGGTCGCCGGCGACCCCGCCTTCCCGGTGGCCTTCTGGGCCTGCAGAATGACCTTGTTGAGCGTCGGATCGCTGCGTGACGCGCGGGTAGCATCGTCAATGTTGTCCTGTAGTTGCGTAAGAAATCGCTTCGTCTCGTCGTCCAGGTGGGCGGGAGGCTGGAGACGACGCAGCGCGTGACGCTCGACGGACGATGGTCTCCCCTGCGCGTCGATGATGGTGGGCACGATGGGCTTGCTCATCCGGTCACCCTTGGAACTTCAGGACGCGGCGCGTACTCCATCGATCCATGAGACCCTCAACGCTCTTCGTGTTCGCGTGCGCGTTTGCCGGCTGCGGCGGCGGCCAATCGATCCTCGAATCGCGACTTCTTCCCGATGCCTCCACTAGTACCGATAGCGATACGTCCGATGCAGCTACCGATTCGGTCTCCGACGTACCCGTGATGCTTCCGATGTGCTGTACCGGCACGGACGATGCCGGTACCGCGTGGACATCCTCGTGCGACGGGACTTGCGCTCTCGGCGCCTCGTGCACCGTGACGGCGTTTCTTTCGGGACCTTCCGCTGAAGGCGCGACCGATAATACCTTCTCGCTGCCTGGCATCGCCAAGACATGCCCCGTGTGCATGGGCGCCCAAGGCAGCGCCGCGAACCCGCATTTCTGCGCGCCAAGCAACGCAGCGAGCAACGGAGGACCGGCGACCGCCATCGTCGACTCGACGAGCATTCCGCAAGGGCTCGGGTTCCCGTACGAGCCAGCGTGCTGGTGCGCAGGGCACGACTCATGCGTGCCGATCACGCCCGAGGGCGGCATCGCAACCGGTCCCACCGGCATCGTCGCTTGCTGCACGCCGCGCAACGCTACGCCCGGGAATCCATGGCTGTTCGCCTGTCCGTAGGTCACAGCAGTCCGCCCCGGCCTCGGAACCCTCGCATTCCCCACCCTCGGATGATCTGCGTCTTCGGCGGCCGTGAGCGGTCCCGCCGTCGAGCGATCGACTGGATGCGCTCGAGGTGCTGCCCCCAGTCGCTCTGAAGCGCCGCGGTCTCGAGGTCGTCCTTGCGACGCATGAGGATCGCCGCCCACGTCGCCGCCGCGTCCTCGAAGCCGAGGATCCCGTCGAAGGTGTCCAGGTCGTTGACGAGCCGAGGACACGTCGGGACGTAGCGGACCCTGAGCCACGAGCCGACCGGGGGCGTCGGCAGGATCTCCAGGCTGTACGTCGTCGCGATGGTGCCCTGCGTGAGCGCCGCTGGCGCCGCGGCGAAGCCGTACCGGAAGCGGCAGCCTCCGAGGCCGATGCCGCCGAAGCTGTTCGTCAGGAGCCGCGCGCGCTCACCCTCGTCCTGGTACGGCTCGACGGGGAGGAAGGGGCCGTTCACGCCGGACGCCCAGTTCACTCCCACGAGCTGCATGTAGTCGAGGGGGAGCGGCACGACGCACGCTCCCCCCAGCGGGGGCGACTGCATGATCTGGACCGGCGTCTCCGTGAGGTAGAACGGCCGGTCCTGGACCTTGATGATCTCGGCATAGACGCGCGCGAGACCCTTGTTCACGTACTCGTAGACCTCGGAACCGACGCCCGTCGGGAAACGGGACGTCGCGTTCTCGAGGTCCGCGAGACGCAGGGCGTCGGTCGCGAGCTGCAGGAGCGTGCGCGTGCGGGCCATCGGTCACACCTCTCGCCCGCGCGCCGTCAGTCCTCCTCGGGCTCGGGCTCCTCGTCCTCGTTGCCTTCGTCTTCCTCTTCCGGGTCGTCGCCGCCCTTCATCGCTTCCGCGATCTCGGCGTGGACGAAGGCCCGGAGCGCAGCGCCGAAGTCCGCGCGGTCCTCCGGCGCGATGCCGGCCATGTCCGCGAGGTCCTCAAGCGCCATGTCGGAGTGCGCGCGGTGGTCTCCGCCCGCGTCCTCCCCCTCGTCGCCGTGGCCCTCCTCGTCGGCCTCGGCTTCGTCGTCGTCAGGCTCCCCGGCCGATGCGCCCCCGCGCGTGTCGTCCATCTCCGGCTCGCCCTCGTCGGCGAAGCGCCGGCCCCCCTTGCGAGGGGCCATGCGCTCCATCAGCCCGATCAGTGCCGCCTTCGCCGCCATCGGTCACCTCACCGGCTGTTCGGGTTCTCCGAGCACGTGATCGCGAACGAGACGCGGTAGTTCGCCGAGGGGTCGGCGAGCGCGCCGCCGGTCGTCGACGAGATCACGAGCTTGGAGTTGGTGCTGTCGGCGGCGTAGTTGCCCGCCGAGTAGCTCAGGAAGTCCCCCGTGATCATGAGCTGCACGGGGTTCGCGGTCGGCACCGCGGAGCCGGAGATGGCTGCAGCGGGACTGACCCAGGCCGAGGAGTCGATGATCGAGGCGAAGCTCGTCTCGTCGAGCGTCACCCCGTAGACGCCTGTCGCCAGGTACGCCAGCACGAAGCCGGACGCCCAGTGCGGGCGGATGCTTGTGGAGCCGTACGCCGACGGGTTGAGGATCGCTCCTCCCGAGACGACGAACGACCCCTCGATGTCGACGAGGTCCGGCACCCAGGAGCGCCGCATCGCCTTGACGCCGAAGGTCATGGCTTAGACCTCTTCCCAGAGCACCTGGAACTTGGTGCCCGCCGGGATCGCGATGCCGATTCCCGAGTGGGTCGTGGTGACCGCGATCATGCTGCCCGCGGGAACGACCTGGTTCACGTTGGAGTTGGCCGCGACGACGACGCTCTGCATCCCCGTCATGTTGCCGACGCCACCGTTGGCCGTCGGCTTGTTGTTGATGCTTCCCTGCGTGGTACCCAGCCCCGGGCCGCTGTTGTCGTTCGAGTACCCGTACGCGATGGTCACGTAGTTCGCGAGGTCGTTCGCTCCGTCCATCGCGATGTTCGCCGCGGGCAGCACGCGCACCTCTTTGATCATCACTGCCCGGTCGACGCGCGCGACCGGGAAGACGTAGTCGCTGCCGGCGGTCGACGCGGTGTCGCCGACGGTCGCGGACTCGAAGCGTTGGGCGTCCTTTGCGACGACGTCCGCCGCGTTCGAGACGTTGCGATTCCCCGTCAGGCTTCCCTGGAGAACCGCCTTGAAAAGACTGCGATCGGTCAGAGACATGGCGTCCTCCTTACGAGCTCACGCTGATGACGGCGTTGCGCCCCGGAGCCAGGCAGATGACCTGCAGGTCCGCGAGCACTCGCAGTTCGAAGCCGTCCGCCCACTCCTCGCGGTAGAGCGCGAGGCCGGAGCCAGCTTCCATCACCGGGAAATCGCCGGTGCTCGAGATGTACCAGGAGTCGAGCTCCAGGCCGTACACCTTGCCCGTCGGCACGCGCGGGTCGCCGAAGATCTTCACCTGCCCCGCGGTCCCCTGGAACTGGATCCCGTCGATGGGCTCGCCGAAGACGTGGCTCCCGATGCTCGCGGGCGCCTGCTTGACGGTCTGGATGTTCCCGGCCGCCTGGAGCTCGAACATGAGCGACTCCAGGTTCGTCGGGTTGTAGAAGGCGTGCGTCGGGTTGCCCGAATGCCGCACGGCCTCTCGAACGAGGCGCATGCACGCCTGCTTCGGCGTGAGTCGCGTCCCGTCGATGCGGATGCCCGCGAGGCGGAGCGGATCGCTCGAGCGGTTGCACGAGAAGAACGAGTCGGTCGACCCCGGGTCGGCGAAGGGGACCCACGCGCCAATGCCCTGCAGGACGTTGCCGTAGTTGCCGTCCCGCATGAGGTAGTCGCCGACCTGCAGGCCGGGGATGTTCGACTGATCCATCCAGTTGCCGCTCGCGGTCTGCAGGTGCCAGGTCGCCGAGAGGCCGCGGTTGACGGCTCCGATCCGGGCGCTCCCGCCTCGCGTCGCGGTGGGTCCGTTCGTCGCCGGAGTCCCGTCGTCGGGCGCCGCGTCGACGGTCATGTTCATGTCGAACTTGACCGTATCGTCGACGTTCGTGAGCGTGAGCTGGTTGCCGTTGATGCTGGCGACCACGCCCAGCGATCCGCCGCCGTTGCCCCAGAGCTGCTCGCTCGCCGAGAACTTCCAGCCGAGGATGGCCTGCTGCGCGGCGCGGTCGAGCGCCCCGATGATCGCGCGCACGTTCCCGCGAGACAGCGCGATGGCCTGGCGGTCGATCGACTCGAGCGAGTAGATGACGCCGGGCGTGATCTTGAAGCCCGCGAGGCTCGACGGCTGCTTGTTGCGCTTCGCCGTCGAGAAATCGTTGCTGACGCCCTGCGAAGGTCCGTAGCCGACCGCCGTGTGGACGACGTTGGCCAGGTCGAACTCCTTGCGCATGAGGGCGTAGCCCGCCATGCCAAAGCACAGCTCGTCGTAAATCTGATCCTGAGGCCACACCTCCTTGAGGAGGGCACTCAGACTGGTTGTGGTTTCCGCTCCCGATCCCATGGGCCGAACTCCCGGGGCCGCCCTCTGGGCAGCCGCTCCGACGTCTCAGGCCGTGGGCAGCGGGAACTCGGCGGCGCGCGTCAGCCGATGCGCCCGACACGACCGGCAAGGCGGTCGACGTGCCGGCGATGCCTCTCCTGCGGAGTCATCGACGGCCGTGCGGGGGCACGAGGCCTGGGCGGCGGCGCGACGGGCTCGTCCTCCTCGACTTCCTCGGAGGGCGCTGCTTCGCGGCCAGATCGGGGTGCGTTCGGTGTCTTGGCAGCGGGGGCGTTCGGCTGACCGGTCGCGGCGCGTCGCGGCTCGAAGCGGGACTGGATCCGCGTCCAGCGCGGGTCCTTGCGGGCCCGTGCTTCGAGCTCTTCGCAGAGCCTGTCACCGTCCCAGCCCCACCGCAACTTCTCGTTCTTCTCGGCGAGGGCGTCCGCCTTCGCGACGAGCTCCTCGGGGCTGTAGATGGTGTTGAGCGCCTCGAAGCGCTTCTCGTCGCCGGTCACGTGCGCGAGGAACGCGGAGCGAGCGGCCGAGAGGCTCTCCTCCTCGCGCGCCGACTCGAGCCTCTTCTGCGCGTCGCGGATCTCCGAGAGCTGGCGGTCGTTCTCCTTCCGGAACCGCTCGAGCGCGAGCTCCACGCGAGCTTCCGCGGGCGAACGCTCGCCGCGCCCGAACGCGACGAGATCTGCCTGCGTCAGGCCATGCCGACGCGCGAACTCGATCGGGTTCGTCCTGATCAGATCGATCTCGCGCTGAAGAGCGCCCTCGCGCTCGCGCACGCCTCGCTCGAGGTTCGCCGCGCGCTTCGCGCGACTCTCCGCCTCGCGCGCACGGTCCTCCGAGGCCTGATCGCGCTCGCGGATCTTCTGGGCCTCCCGTCGGCTGCGCGTGCGCGCTTCATCCGCGCGACGCTGGAGCTCCACGGCGCGCTGCAGGCGGCTCGCGGGTCGCTCGGCGCGGGCCCCATCGGACGCGGGCGGGGATGACGCTGCGTCGGGCGCCTCGCCGCCATCTCCCGATCCGGCTTCGGCATCGGCCTCCGCGGGCGCGGTCGCCTCCGGCGGCGACAGCGCTTCGGCGCGCGGCTGCGGCGCCGGCCCCGTGACGCCGGGGATGACAACGGTCTTTCCTTCCAGGCGCGCGAGCAGGGACTCCTTCGCGGCGCTGTGCTTGTCGGCGGGCGTGGACATGTCGGATCCTTCAGGAGGCGGCCAGTGCGGGCGCCGGCGCCACGGGTGCATTCGGAGAGATTGGTTGCGAGATCGTCTGCGGAGAAGCGGGTTGCGCGGTCGGCCCGCCGGGGGCCGCGGGAGCGGCTTGCGCGGCAGCGGCCTGCGCCTGAAGCGCCGCGGCTTCGGCCTTCGCCTTGTCGACGATGGCCTTCGCGAGCTGCATGTACTTGTCGAGGTTCCTGAGGCGACGCTGGAGCAGCGGGTCGTGCCACGTGCCCTTGTCGACTGCGTCGGCGCTGATCTTGTTGTAGAAGGCGTCCGCGCGCTGGAGCGCGTAGTCGCAGTCCTGGTGCTCGCTCGGCGGCAGGAAGGCTTGCTCGGAGAACGGATCCTCGTGCGAGAGCATCGCGGCGATCTGCGCGTCGCACACGTCGCGCGGCGAGAGCATGAGCGCCTCTTCCTGCGTCGTGTCGGGAAGCTCCATGTATCGGAGCACCGTCGGTTTATCGAAATAGCCATTCGCCCCGAGCTCGAGGAGGCGCTGCAGCTTCGCCGCGGGCGTCTTCGGGAGCAGCGAGATCGCCCACTCCTGCGCGACGTAGCTGTCCTCTTCCAGGTCGACGTCGCGCTTCCAGAGGATCTTCTCGCCGGCGCCGCGGCCCGCCGAGAGGACCTCGAAGTCGCCATACCGACGCGCGACCTCACGCACCTCGTGGAGCGCAAGCCGCGTCGTGTCGAGGACGCACTCTTCGTCGTCTCGCTGGAATCCGATGAAGCGGTCCGTCTCGATGTCATCGAGCGTCTGCAGCGCCAGCGCCGCCGTCACGCCCGCGGGCTTCTGGCTCTGGGCGCTCATCGTGGAGACGCCCGAGAAGGAGTACGGATCGACGATGAGCTGGCGGAAGTAGTCGTACGTCTGCTCGTTCACCGGCTCCGGGTTGACGGCCACCGGAGGGAGGCCCGGCGTGTGCCGGATCGTGACGCCGATGTCATCGGTGAAGTCGGCGTCGAGCATCTGGGAGCCCTCGGGCACGAGCCAGAACTGGCCGCCCACCGTGCGATGCGCGTACTCGAGGCGCTCGTCCATCATCGAGATCCGGTCCTGGAATCCGGAGAGCTCATCGCCCATGCCGAGGCCCCACCACCCGGAGATCGAGGGGTCCTTCACGAGGCGTGAAATCGGGAAGTCGGGCCGGTCGTACCGCTTGTCGGACAGCGTCGCGTCGAGGAGACACACTGTGCGGCGACCGTCGAGCGCCCCGGGGCCACTCGGGAGGTGGATCGCCTCCACGACGGTGCACCGATTGCTCATCGCGAAGACGTCGGAGACCGGCTGGAAGGCCTCGTCGAGCACCGGGGCCGACTCGATGTCGTCGGCATGCTTCGGGTACCGCATCTTGAGCACGCCCTTGTCCAGGAAGCGGATCAAGTAGAGCGTTCGCGGGTCGTTGTACCGGGCCTCCGACGGGTCGACGTTCACCTCCCACGGGAGAAGATTCTCGATGCTGATACGACGTCGATCGCGGGCGACGAGCAGATGACCGGTGCCGAAGAGGCCCGCGTCGCGCACTTGGATGTGCCGCTTGCGGTAGTAGGCATGCTTGCGTAGCAGGCCCACACTGAAGCGATTCAGGTACTGGACCCGCTTGCGAAGTTTGGAGTCCGCGTCGACGGGCAAGAAGTAGGGGCTCGGCCGGTTCTTGATGACCTTCGCGGTGAGCGTGTTCGTCGTCGACCGGATCACGTTGTACGGCGCGCTGCCCGGGATCGTGGAGATCGGATCGAGGCCCCCGATGGGGCCCGCGAGCGCTTGGTCGAAGCCCCCGTAAAGGCGCGCGTAGTAGAACCACTGCGCCCGCCGGGCGGCGTTGCGCATCCACACCAGGTAGGCGGCGGGGATGAGCTTTTCGTGCCGAGGCGTCGACGGCGAGCCGTCGAACTCCGACCCGTCGACGTCGGGCCACCAGCGGATCGCGTCCGCCCCGTAGTACGACGACCACCCGCCGATCACGGGGAGCGGGCGATGGGCGTCTCCGTCTCGGGCTTGCTGGCTTCGTCGACGACGTCTTCCACGAGCTTCGTGAGCGACTTGCCGGTCTGCGCGCCGAGGTCGGCGCCGGCGCGGCGCGAGGCGCGCGCGATCCGCTGCTGCTCGAGCGTCGCCTTGGCCTGCGCGATCCCGGCCGTCGCCAGCGCGGCCGTCGGTCGCGGCGCGGGCGTCTGCTGGCCTCCGACGGCGCGGTCCGGCACGAGCGCGAGCTTGCAGCCCTCGAACTCGACGCATGCGACGCCGTGCTGACGCATGCCGGCCATGAGCCGGAGCACGTCGTCGGCGCTCATGCGCCCGGGCGCGCTCTTCGAAGTGCGCTTCATGAGCCCCGAAGCTGCCGCAGCAGGGCGGACGGTACAACTCGCCGGAGGGTCCGCGCGAGACGCTGGTCGGACCGGCGCTGCTCCTTCTCGCGCTCGCGGTAGATCCGCTGCCGGCGCTCCTCGTTCGCGCGCACCTCGGCCTCGAGCTGCGTTCGGGGGGCGATGGCGGGGGCCTTGGACTTCAGATCGACCCCCGAGAGGCCGGCGACCATCGCCGAGACGATGTCGCCGTGCCCACCGTCGCGCGTCCGCGGCTGATGGATCGAGATCTGCCCCCCGGGCTTGTGGGTCGATCGCACGCGCCGGAGCTGCAGGAGGAGACGCGGGTGCGACGGGAAGCGCACGCGATCCTGCGCCATGAGCGCGCGCACGACGAGGCACGCTTCCGCGGTGGTCCCGAGCGTCGACACGAGCCCCAGGGAGTGCTCCGCGAGGTGCTCCTCGATCGCCCGCCGGTAGTGGGCGTCGGCGACGACGAGCTTCGCCCCCGCGCGCGCCACGCGCCGGGCGGCGTCGTGCACCACCTCGCTCGGGACGAGGTGCATGCTCGGCGTGGGTCGCCACTCACGCAGCTCGCAGCACACGAAGCGCTCGATCGGCGGCTTCGGTGCCTCGGAGAATGATCGGAGCACCCACCCGACGAGCGCCGACGAGTCGACGTCGAAGGCGAAGTCGCCGCCAAACCGCACCGTCTCGCCCGGTCGGACCTCGAGCACGGGCTCGTCGTCGAGCACCACGAGGCTTCGGTCGATGCAGCGCTCGATGAGCGCCTCGGGGAAGAATCGCTCGGCGTCGGCGGAGAGAAACTCGGCGTCGAACTCGCGCGCGGCGTTGTCCGGATCCGACTCTCGCTCGAGACGGACCATCGCCTCCGTCTCCGGCGACGGGTTCATGGTGAGCGTCGAGGCCCGCGACACCGTCGCGCGCTTCGGCGCGCCGTGGTTCTCCTTGAAGAGATCCCACACGAGCCCCGCCTGCGCCCACGGCGACGAGACGATGACGATCTGGGCGCCTAGCAGGAGGCGCGGGCGCGCGGCGCGGTAGATCTCGATGTCGGAGACCTCGTAGCCCTCGTCTCCGAAGAAAGCCGCCTCCTCCATCATGACGCCCGCGAGGGGCGCACCGCGCACCGCCTTGCCGCCTCCCGTCGCCGGGCGGGACTCGATCGTCACCGGGTGGCCATCGGGGCGCACGATCCGGACGACGTCGAGCGTCTCCTCGTAGTGCAGGAGCCGCGCGAGCACGGGCTTCGCCTGGAAAACACCCTTCACGAAGGCGAGCGTGCGCCGCGACGCGCGCTGATCGGGCGCGATGATCGGAACGAGGGCCGCCTCGCCGACGGAGAGCGACGAGAGGTCGACCGAGAGCGCGAGATGCAGTGCGCGCCCGGCGATGAGCACGCGCGATTTGCCTCCCCCGCGGCCGCCGACGTGCTCCACCGTCACGAGGGCACTCGGATCGGGCGCCGTGCGCAGGCCGCCGAAGATGCTGTCGACGTACTTCGGCGGCGGCGCGCACCCGTCGAAGAGGACGCTCGTGATCGCCGCCTGCGCCTCGGTCAGCTCGAGGCCCAGGAAGGCCGGTGCGAAGTCGACGAAGCGCGAGCCCGGGCGGGAGAGGCGCGCGAGCTCGAGCTCCGTCAGTCGCTCGAGCGCGAGCGCGAGGCGCTGCGCGTCGTCGATCTCGACGTCGGCGCCCGGAAGGACGCGTTCAGGCTGCCGACGTCGGCTCCGGATCGGCATCCGTCGCCGGCTCCTCGACGGCGGGAGGCGTCGTCACGGCGCGGCGGCGCGCGCGCGGCGGCGGGGCCGCCGCGGGTAGGGGCTCCGGCGCCGGCTCCTCCGGCGGGATGGGCGCCTCGAGTAGAGGCCATCGCTTCTCGAACTCCTCGAGCAGCGCCGCCGCCTCCACGGGCCCGATCTCGCTCGCTCCGTGCGCGCTCATCTTCGTGCACAGCACTAGGTCGAGCGCGACGCTGCGCTTCGTGCCGTCCTCCCGATCGACGAGACGCACATCTCGATGCCGAGCAAAGATGTAGACCTCACCCTTCACGTCGAAGATGTCGCGCCGGAGGGCCACGGGGCCGGCCCCTGACTCGACGAACTGGAGCGGTCCGCGGGTGACGGGGTCGGGGCAGTAGCCGATGGGTCGGTAGGCTCGGATGCGCATCGTCGTCTCGCTCGTCAGAGGGTCTTGTTCCAGTCGATCGTGCGACCTTTGGCCGCAGCCGCGCGATCGACCTGGCGTCGGAAGTCGCGCATCGTGCGCGCTCGCGCCTGGATGTCGTGGAGTTGGTAGTGCATCTGGCCAGTCGCCGAGGCCAGTCGATCAAAGAGCTTCCGCTCTCCCGGGGTCCGGCAGGCGGCGCACGGCTCCGACTCGCCGATCGAGGTCGGTGCGGCGTCGAGGGCTTGCTTCAGCAGATGCGCGCGCACGACGGCCTACTTCTGCGCGAAGTCGCAGACGCCGTTCGCGTCGTAGACGGCGTGTCCCGTCACGACGAGCCCCGGGTCCACGACGGCCATGAGCTCCTGCTCGTGCAGGAACACGAGGTCGCCGTCATCGTCGAGACGACCGAACGTGTTGTCGTACTTCGCGCCGCACACGCGCGGGTGCATCACGAAGTCGCCGACGGCGAGCTCCCAGGGTCGCAGCGAGCAGCGAGTGCCGATCGAGACGACTTCGGAGATCACGACGTCCTCGCGCTTGCCGCCGACGAGCACGATCGTGCCGACCTGGCGCGCATTCGGGGGCCGCTTGACGAGCACGCGGTCGTGCAGGGGCTTAAGCCGGCGCCCGGGCTGCAGCGGCTTCGGCGCCGGACGCTGGGTGAGCGACTCGGAGACCGAGGACGTCATCGCCCGCTGCCTCCGCGACCCCCGCGCGGCGCCTTGCCGCCGCTCTCGCGCTTCTCTCGGAGCGCGGCGGCGATGGCCTGCTTGCGCGGGTGCCCCGCCTTCTCCATCTCGGCGATGTTCCGGCCCATCGTCGCGCGGCTCGTACCCTTCTTCAGCGGCATCGTGGTTCTCCTGTCTCGTTCGTGCGGGAGCTAGAGCTACTTCTTGCGGCTTCGCTCCAGACGAGCGTGCTGCTCTTCATGGAAGCTGGGGACCGTCTTCCCCATCTCGTGCATGGCGCTGGCGTTCGTGCCGCCGCCGTGTCGCTCGGGGGCGAGCGGCTTTCGCGGAGCCGCGCCCTTGCCCGCCTTCGCGGCCTCCCCGGGTGTCTTCTGCGTGCCGGTGATGGCCACCTCAGGCCCCGGCCTTGCGGTCGCGCTTCTGATCCCAGGTGTCGACCGTGCCGATGCCCTTGTCGTGGACGCCAGGGAGCTTCAGCTCCTTCGACTCCATCCGCGTCGCCTCCGCGGGGAGCTTCTCGGTCTGCGACTTCGGGAGCTTGATGCTGCCCGCGAAGTCATTGTTCTTCGGAGTGCTCTGCGAGCGAGCGATGTGGCGCGTGTCCGCGACCGACTTGCTCACCTCGCGCCCCTGCGTCTCCGTCTTCCCGCCGCCCTTCGACTTGCCCATGGACGTTGCCCTCGTGCTCAGAAGCTCGTGATCGTGTCGATGACCTGATGCGGGCGCCACAAGGGGCGACCCGTCGGCTGGCCGTCGGCGCCGCGCGCGCCCATCGTGAACCATGGCGGCGGCAGCGCCGTGAGGAAAACGAGATCGCCCTGCGCGTCGTCGATCCATCCGCAGAGACGCCGCGCGATGCCCTGGCGGCGGAAGTTCTCGCGGACGTAGACGTAGTGCAGTTCGCGCCGCGATCGGTCCTCGCACGCCCAGCCCGCGGCCATGCCCGCGACGTCCGCCACGAGCACCGCCGTCGTCGATGTCGAGAGCACGCGCTCGATCCGCGCGCGCATGCCGGACCAGTATCGGTCGCGCCCCGGGGCGTGGCGGGTGTCGGCGCGCATCATCTTCGCGGGGAACGATCGCGCGTAGCTCGCGAGCCAGCTCGGGATGACGAGCGTCGCGAGGTCCGCTGCCGTCGCCTTGCGGACGACGACTTCGATCGGATCGGGCGGAGAGGCGTCGGGCTGCTCGGGGCTTGCGGAGGTCATCGTGGTTCGCCGACGACCACCTTCCGTCAGGCGCGGCGAGAGCCGCAACTCGCCGTCAGGCGGCTTCGAGGATGCGGACCACCTGCGTCTTGCCGAGCGCCTTGCCCGACCGCGACACCACGCCGCGGCCGGCCAGGGCGCGCACAATGCCGCGCTGCGAAAGGCCCGACGCGTGAAGCTCGCGCACGGTCGCGACGACGTGCTGCTCGCCCTCGTCGGGCTCGAGGCGCACGCCGTCGGGCGCGAGCCGGAAGCCGTACGGGATCTCCCCCACGCGCTCCCCCCGCGCCGCCTTCGCGCCGAGCGCCGCCTTCGTCCGCGCCCGGATGAGCGCCCGCTCGTACTGCGCCACCGCGTCGAGGATCGACCGCATGAACGCGTCGGCCGGCGTGTCGCCGTTCGCCGTCCCGTCGGCGGAGACGACGCGCGCCCCCGTCTTGGCCACCTCGCGCTCGATCGCCCCCGCGATGTACACGTCGCGCGCCAGCCGATCGCGCTTCGCGACGACGAGCGACCCGGCGCGGTGCGCCTTCAGGTCCGCGAGCGCCGCGATGAGCCCCGCGCGCTCCTCGAGTTCCAGGCCCCCGCCGAGCCCCTGGTCCACATGCCACGCGACCACCGTCACGCCCTCGGCCCGCGCCCACGCTTCGATCGCCGCCCGCTGCGCCTCCGGACCGAGCTTCTGGTCCTCCGTCGACACCCTCACGTATGCCACCGCCGTCTTGCCGTTTCCGGTCATGCCCGGGTGGACACACACCGGGTCGTCGGAGTTCCCGTTCAGGACACGAGCCAGCGAAGCAATCGCAACCACCACGGTTCGCGCAGCGCGCGACATGCGCCCCTGAGGCAACGCCGGCAAAGACGACCACCGTCCTTCGTAAAATGGCCGCATGCGATACAGTTTTCGGCCCTCATGATCGGCCCACGATGTCGTTCGGGAAGTCAGGAACCGGACCGCCTCCGTGCACGGGGCACGAGGCGCGGATCTGCCGCGCGAGCGCAGGCGGCACGGCGATAGGCTCCTTCGACCAGCACGTGCAGACTTCGTGTCGCACCATGGAACGGCGCGCCCGACGTTGCCGACGGTTCTCCGTCCGGTTGACCAGGTGGAACTCGATGCGTCGCAGCTCGCGCGCCAGCTCCTCGCCGTGGCTCCGCAGCGCCTCGAGCGAGTCGATCTCCAGCACCGTCTCGATCCACTCGCCCCCGCGCTCCAGGCGCACCACGTAGTCGTCGCCCCCGGCGCGGCGCACCGACGGGCACAGCTCCGCGGGGAAGAAGCGCGTCGCGAGGGCGCGCAGCTCGTCGAGGACCGTCGTCACTCGCCCCTCGCCTTGCGGAGCGCCGCTTCCGCCAGCGCATGAGCAGCGGTCCTGCGCTCCCACCAAGACGAATCGGAGTTGTTATCCCGCGTGTTGGCTAGAACGGCCTCCAGCGCTCGGTACAGGTCCGGCGCGGCGGCAATGAGCGCCTCGGAGCCCTCCGGCGCTGCGTTCCGTAGGGTGGCCCGAATATCGACCGAGTCGCTATCGGCCATCCGGGCATAGACGTCGTCGTCGATCGCAATCCATGTCTCCTCCCACGGCTTCACGGTTCACCTCGAGCCTTGCGGAGGGCATCACCCGCCGCCCGCACAACACCCTCAAGGGTCGGCTGCGGACCCGAGGGAATTCGTACGATGGACAGCAGTTCCTTGATCGCCACGTAGAGCTCCGGCGCCGCCGCCATCAGCGCGGCCCGGCGCTTCGCGTTCTCCGCCGTATCGGTCACGTCGACGTCCGCCACGCGGTCGCGCAGCCGCGGGTCCGGCGTGTCGCGCACCACCGCGACCCCAAAGGCCGGCGTCCCGTCGTCGACCCGCCAGCGCTCGTCCCAGGGGTTCACGACTCAGACCGCCACGAGGGCGCGCGCCATGCCGCGCACCGTCTCGACGAAGAGCAGGTCCTTCGCGCGCTGCGCCGGGGGCAAGCATTCGTACGGCATGAAGCACGGGTGCTCCTTCATCGCCGGGTCCTTCACGGGGCCGTACGTCCACCCGTCGAGGCGCTTCTCCTCGAGCCATGAGACATGACTCTGCTCGGGCGTCGCGCCGTCGAGCGCACCCTTCACGCCGTTGCGCGCACTGCGCTTCTGCCATTCCGGCGCGTCGTCCCACGCGGGCTGCGACTCGTCGCCGAGCGCCAGACAGTAGGCTCGGTTCACTTCATGCGCCGCTCGGGCGCAGGCCTCGATGATGTTCTCGCTCGGATCGTCGGGCACGGGGGTCTCCCTTGCTTGAAGTGCCGCGCGCCGGCCCCCCGCGCACGGAGGTTCGTCGAGGGAGGAAGGTTTTACGCAGGGACCGGCGGCGGCGTTTGAGACCCCAGCGTGCGTCAGGTCGGGAGCGGGGCGCTACTTGCCGAGCGCGCTCCAGTCCAAGCCCCACGCGAGGTCGCCCTCGGGGACCGTGCGGTCGTATGCCGTCCCGCACACGTGGCAGGCGTCCGGCATCCGCTCGGCGAGCTCCGACTTCGTCATGCCCTCCGGGATCGGAATGGCGACGCACGTTGGGCACAGGGGGCAGCGAACCATCGCCAGCGGCCCTCTAGCGCGCAACAGCCTCCCGATCTCCATGCGCCGCAGCGTGCCCCAGCGCGCCGCCGGCTTGCGACTCGCCGAGAAGCGCCTACCGAGGGGCGAACCGCGTCACGGAGAACCGCGGAACATGGCCCGGCCCAGAAGCCTGACGCACGCCGGGGTCCGTCACAGGTGCCGTGAGCGGCCGTGTCACGCTCCTTTGGACTCGGCATTCCTGCAGGCGGGTAGCCCCGACGCCCCAGGGTAGGGGAATCGGTTGTAGCACGCCTTCGGGCGGTCCTATGTGGCGGAGCAGACGGAATCCCTCACGACGCATTCACGGGGCGCCAAGGCGCTGTAATCGGGCTTCCCGACGAGAGCCGATGGCTGTGTCGATTTCTGGGAGAAAGTCCGAAAACGGGGCGGAATTGGGGGAGGGGGTGGGGGCCTTTTTCGATCGCAGCGCATCGTGGGTACCCCCCCAATACTGAACGTAAACCCCGTGATTACCAGGCGATCCATGCTTGCGTAGCGGCACGCATGCCGCGAGGGCGGGGAGTTGACATGCGAGACCCGCGAGCGCTCTTCTCTGGTATCCCTGGACCCGGGAGAGCTGCCGGACGCACACCGAGCGGTGCGTGACCAGCGGGAGCTTCGGGGCCGCCGCGGACCTGCGCCGGCCAGGGGTCAATCGCGTACTGCGGGCGCCCCGGGGTCCCTCGTGAGAGGCGCGATTCCCGATTCCCCCACGCTTGCGGGAGGAGCGAAGACGGTTGGACGACGCCGGCTCTCCCAGGTCCGTCGCGTCCGGATGGGGCGTCACGACTGCTCTCCCTCAAGTGGCGGTGGATCGCCGCAGCCCCGAGAGTGGATCGCAAGAGGCCCAGGCGCGAGGGCCAGACGATGTGATTCCGCTGTGATTCAGCGGTCCCGCTGGATAGCGAACGCGGTTCGCAAACTGGCACGCACCTCGCAAGTGCTACGCTCTGTGAGCGGCTCGGTGCCGCGATGGAGGGTAGGACGATGGCGAGGCTGAGGCTGACGGGGCGCGAGGCGATTGCGGCGGCGGAGCGGACGGGGAGGGTGCTCGGCTCGTACTCCGATCCGACGTCGGAGGCGCGCGACGGGCTCACGGTGGCGGAGTCCCGCGAGATCGCGAGTCAGGACCCTGGGCTCGTGTATCTCGACGTGACGGGCGATTGGGTCGTGGCCGGTCGCACGAGCGAGGACCGCGACGTGGGCCAGATCGTGAGCCTGCATGGTGCCACCGCCACGGTGGCGTGGCTGAGCGGCACGCGGACGGACCTGGACCTCTCAGGCGACGACGTCGAGATCTATTGCCGGCGTGAGCAGGCGGAAGCTCGGCGCGCGGAGCTAGACTCGTGAGGCGCGATCATCCGTGGCGGGGTCGTGACCTTCGGTTGCGACGGACGTGCGCGACCGATGGCTGCACACGCTCCGCAGCGTATGGACGAGAGCAATGCTACGTGTGCCTCGGTCAGGCCACGCGCGAGGCGTCGCGCGAAGCCGTCCTGAGCGCGAGGCGCGTAACTACGAGGCTGCGTTGAGCTGACGTTCGCTCCTCGCGGTCCGGAGGCGTCCTGGGGGACGTCGGTCCGGACCGCGGCGAGCGAGCCGCGAGGAGGCTGAGGCGATGGTGACGACGATCGAATGGGACCCGACCAACGAAGTAGTTGGCCCGCGCGTGCTGGTCTGGGGTGACGTCGACAGCGGCGAGGTCGACGCCGCGTGCCCCGAAGGGTGGGAGGTGGATCAGCGCCGCGGCCCCCAGAAGGGCCGTCCGCGGAATCCGCCGGCGTAGGCGCTGGAGCGGATGGGGCGCGGGCCACGCTCGGCGCTCGTCTCGGGAGGAGGGCGCGGCGCGCGCTCGAGCGCTGCGGCCCGCTCCTCCGCGCGGACCTTGCGCGCTGCGATTGACGCCTGGCGCGCCAGGGCGAAATTCTCCGACGCTCGCTCTTTCTGCTCGGGGGTCATCGCGCCCGCGAGCCCCCCGTGCATCCGGCACCGAGGCGCGATGCTCCCGTCAGGGCGCAGGGCGCACGGCGCGCGGCACGGCGCGCCGCCGCGAGTCCTGCAGCGGGCGCCGCACTTCGGCCGGTTCGCCTTTCGGAGATCGGGCGGCTTGCGCACGAGGCGCGCGAACTGGCGGGCGTCGCGGTCGACCTGCGCTTGCGTGCGGGGCTCCGGCGCGAGAAGGCCGGCGAAGGGGTCGGACGTAGACGGCGGCGGGCGATCGGAGGTGCTCACTCCTCCGGATCGTCGTCGTCTGCCAGGACGTCCGCCACTGCCCGGGCGGCTGCCTGCGGACGAGCCTCCGGGCGGAGGTCACGTTGCGGCGTGGCTGCGGGCGTGGTCCGCGCCTCGGCCCACGGATCCGCGACGCCATGCCGCCGCGCCAGCCGCGACACGTGCGCGCGCACGAGAGGCCCCGGCGTCCGCGCTCTCGCGGCCCACAACTGCACCGCTCGGGGCGTCACGCCGCACGACTGCGCGAGCGCCGACACGCCTCCGACGGCGCGCGCCAGCTCGCCCCATGCGCCCGGGAGCTCCACCGGCCGGCCCGTCGTCGTCTCGCGCGTCCGTCGCGGCATGCGGTCAGCCTCCCACGCCCGAACCTTGTTCGCAATGTTGGATCGGATGCGATCCGGAGTGGATCACGTTCCACCCACGCCTGAAGGTCCGCCGGTCCCACTTCCGCTCTCTTGCGAGCATAGCGAACATAGTTCGCATATGGCACGCGGTTAGCAGATACGTCCCAGCGGAGGTCACGACACCATGAGCGCCTTTCTCGTATCGAAAACCCATATCGACGCGTTGGTTTGGGCTCGCAACATCGTCAATCGACGTCACGGCCACGTGTTCCTCGACATGAGCGATTCCGACTTCGGGCGGATGCTCTGGCGCGAGAACATGGCATCGCTCGCCGCGCGCTACCGCGATCCGATCAACAAAGAGTCGCTCGCGGCCTACGCCTACATGCCGTCGCAGACCGTCCGCTCGCTCCCGACCATCGCGCTGGTCAAGTCGATCGACTGCTACGAATACCAGGCGTGCGAGCGCGAGGCCTGGCAGGAGAGCCAAGCTCGCGCGGCGTGCGAGGCGATCTACGCGAGCCTCGTGCACATGCTGCCGGGCTACGATGCGGCGCCCTGGGGCATCGAGGATGCGACGGGAGGTGCCTCGTGATCGCCCCCGTGGTCCTGGCCCTCGCCAAGGTGCAGCGGATCGCGGCGCAAGCCGTCGACGACGCCGAAAGCGGCGACGCGGGCGCGGGCGAGGCGATGTACAAGTGGATGATCCGGCACGTGGACGCGCTGGCAGAGTGCCTGGCGGTAGACCCGCTGGTCGTGCGCGATATCTATCTCTGCTACAGCCGCGATGGGCTGCCCCGCGCGTTCCTCGACCTCGTGACGTCGAAGGCGACGCGGGAGCGCGTGCGCGACGCCCGGCGCGCCGCGGAGTCGAGCGAGGCAGACGACGCGGCGGCGTGGCTCGCGTCGGGCGCGGTGCGCCTGGACGCGCACACCTGGAGCGTCGACCCGGCGGCCCTCGTGGAGCTCGCGCGGGCCCTCCCGCGGACCGCGACGATCGCGGTCACGTTTGCGGATCGCGACGTGTTTGTGAGCGTCGCGACGGTGCGAGACGCCGCGAAGGTCACCCCGGAGGATGGCTGGACGTGCGACGTGCGGATCGCGGGCGCGCACGCGGCCCTCGAGATTCGGTGCGGCGGCGCGCGAGGCTACCGCCTCAACGCGTCGAGGCTTGCGAGCACCAAGCACGCTGAGATCGTGCGCGCCGGGGGCCGCGTGGTCTCGCTCCCGGCCGCGATGCCGCGCGAGTCGGGCCCCATGCTCCCTCCGGACGAGGAGCACACGCGCATCTACGTCCGTTCGGAGGCCGCATGAACTCCGAACTCCAGGGTCTATACGAGGGCGATGCGGCCTACTGCGCCCGCATCGATGATGCGGCACTGCGAAGGATGGCCCATCGCTGGTGGCTCTGCTGCGAGGGCGATCGGCTGCGCGCCGCGCGCGCGGAAGCGCAACGGCGCGGCATCGCGATCGTGTGACTCGCGTGTCGCTTGCCGCGCCCCGGCGATGGGACGCGGCGGGCGGCGCTCGATTCGAGCGGCCGACGAAAGGACGGACAGGTCATGTCCACGGACTACGTGTGCGACGTCTTCGTGTGCGACACGAGCGCGACGGTCGAGCAGGTCATTGCTGCAATGGCGGATGTCGTGAACACCGCGAGCCTCCACGCCGCCGGCTGGACGTACGAGTCGCCGCGCGCGAGCGTGGGAGCGCCGCCGGACGGTGTGGGCGTGCTCGCGAAGTTCGCGATGGGCCTCGCGTCGCCCTACTACCACCCGCCGTCGACCGCTGATCAAGTCGCGCGCGCGCTGCGATCCGCGATCCGCGCAGTCGTCGGGCCGAAGGCCACGATCCACGTGGACGTGCTGAACTCCGATCGCGCCGACTGGCGCAACGGTCTCCCGCGCCGTTGACGCCCGCGCCCCGCCGAAGGCGAGCCCGAGCTCGCTCGCCCGCCGGCGCGGCCTCCGCACCGAACGATGGCGCCCCCGCATGGTGCGGGCGGCGCAGTCGCGTGGCCATACCTCTGGGCCACGAGGTGCGAGGGCCGCTCCGGCGCCATCACGCGCCGGCGAGAGGCTCTCCCATGTTCCCGAGTCGACCCCCGCCGCTCTACCGCTTTTGGACCGTAATCACGTCCTCCGGTCTGCGCTTCAACGCGTGGGCCCGAAGCGCCGAAGAGGCGCGCGCCAAGGTGCACGGCGCCGTCTACGCCTGGCGCGGCTTCGAGCCTTTGGGGCCCGGCGTGACGCGCGCGCTGGAACGGGTGGCCCCGTGAAGCTGTCCGTCTACGCGCCGTCCGCGCTTCACGACCTGACGCCTGGGGAGGTCGAACGATTCGCGGGCGATGACTTGGCGGACGACGACGCGCCCGCGTGCGCCGTCACGGTCGCGGCCCTGGATCGTCGTCGCACCAGGAGCGACATCGAGTTGGCCCCGAAGGCCGGGAAGCACTTCCGCCTCGCCGGCTGACGAATCCGGGGCCGCCCATTTCACCCTGAAATCCGAAAGGCAAATCCGATGAACTGGACCCTGCGAAGCATCCCCCTTGTGATCGCGATCGAGCTGACGCTGGCGATGTGGTTCGCCGTCGGTGTCGGGCCCCGCAACGTGCGCCCCGTCGAGCCAGAGCCAGCCCCGATCGCGAGCGAATAGACGGCCCTTCAGGCGGCCTCGCTCCACCGCGCCCGCGCCGCCGCGCGCGCGATCTCCGACCGGCGCCTCTTTGACATCGACGTCGCACGCGCCTCGGCCGCTGCTCGAGCAGCCAGCAAGCGCTTGCGCGCCGACATGTTCGCCGCCCGCGCCTTGCCGCCGAGGCGACCGAGGAACGCCATGGCCTCCCGAACCGACTTCGGGATGCGCGGCACGCGATGCTTGCGTAGCGCTTTGCTCGCATCGTTCGGAGCATGCTTGCGTAGCGCCACGCTGGCATTCTTCATAGCCTCGCTCCCGTCATGCTTGCGTAGCGGTTCGCTGGCATCGACCGACGCATTCCTCTCCACCCGCGCGCATGCGATGCACGACGTGTAGATGCCGCGCACCACGCACCGGATGTCGGCCGGCCGCTCTGCGCCGCACGCGCAGACGAATACGGCGCGCCGCTTTTCACCATCGATGTCGCGCAGCCATCGGAGCTTCCCGTACGCCGCGGCGCGATCGAAGTCGACGCGCACGCGCGGCGCGAAGCCCCACATCCGCCGCTTCTCCTCCTTGGTCATGATGTGCCGTTGCCCGCGCGCGGCCTTGTCCCGGGAGGACGCTGTCGGATCGTATCCAGAGATGAGCGAAAACATGCCTCAACCCTCCTCCTCGGCGGCATCGGTGATGAGCACGTGGACGCCGCCGGTCCCGCGCGCCTGCTGATAGAGCCACTGCACCCCCAAGTCGCCGTCGTCCACGCCCAGGGCGTCCGCGACGCCGTCGCGCAGCGCCTTCAGCGCTGACGCGAGGTTGTCCGTGTCGAGCGTCCGGATGCCCCATCGCGTGAGGACCACCGTAAGGGGAAGCGCCAACTTGACGCCCTCGCTTTCGGCGCCGATTGCGCAGCGCACGTATGCCGCCGCGTCCGCGCGGTGCCGCTTCGCGCGCCGATGCCGAGCCGCCCAGTGCTCGCGCCGGTTCGCGACGCTGGGGAAGTCGCCGGGGACGAACACCGCGGCCTTCATGACCATCTTCGCGCCCGCGCGACGTGGGGGAACGTCATGGGCCAGAGGCGGAAGCTCAGGCCGATGAGCCACGCGAACACGATGCGGTCAGGCGCCTTCGTCAGCCCACGGATCATGTCGACCCCCGCGGCTTGCACTCGAGGACGCGCGCGCCTTCGTACATGCGCCGAGCGACGCCGTCGCCATAGCGCTCCGCCATCCGCTCGGGGCCCATCCACGTCGTTACCCAGATCGGGCGCTGCTCGGCGTGGCGCTTGAAGATCACCTCCGTGACCGCGCTGCGAGGCACGTCCTGGTCGTTCCCGAGGTCATCGAGCACGAGCAGCGGCGCAAAGATCGCGTCGCTCACCTCCGTCGACTCGCGCCCGAACGGGGCCCGCGCGCGCGCCGAGGCGAGGTCCGTGGCGAGCGCGAAGTGCGCCGGGGCGCCGCGCTTCTCGACCCAGGCGCGGAGCATCGCGACGGCGAGCGAGGTCTTTCCCACGCCGGACTCGCCGACGAGCACCACGCGGCGCGAGCCAACGGCTTCGCGCGCGCGCCCGATCACGCCCTGATCGAATCGGCACCGCTGGGCGAGCAGGGGGGAGCCGAACGACGCCCATGCGAACTCCGGGGGCACCACGCCCTCGAGCAGTTCGCGAGCTCGCGCCGCGCGCTCCTCCCGCTCGCGGCAGTCCCAGCACACGAGGGGCTCGCCCCCGCCGCTCGTCGGCTCACTGCAGCGGGAGCACGGGCGGAAGGCGGGGCGGATGCGGCCGAGCATCTGTTCGAGCGTCTCCGGAGACGGCGTGGGCTCGGAGGCGGGTCGCGGCGGGATCTCCGGCGGGCAGTCGCCCTCGTGGTGCCGCTCGCACCGATGGCAGAACGGGGCGCTCACGTGCCGTCTCCCACGGTCCACGAGCGTCCAGTCGCGGCGACAGGCTGCACCTCCGCGCCACCGCGTCGACCGCGCCCCCGCGGCGCCGGGGCGCCCGAATTCAGCCAGTCACGGAAGCTGAATGGCGAAAGCACCGCGCCCTCGGCGAGCCGCTGCGATGCCCAAGTTCGACCGCGCTCCCGCGCCCACTCGGCGCGCTTGCCGGCGTCCGGGCAGTGTTCCACGAGCGCCCGAACGACGATGACCGTCGGTTGGCCCCACGGGACCGAGAATGGCCGCGACGTCGCCTCACGCACGCCGGCGCACCAAGCTTCGAGCGCCGAGCCCTCGCAGCCGTCGTCGAGGGCGTTCGCGACCGAGCGTGGTGCGGGGGTTGAGGGCGGCGGCGACGGTGCGACGGACGGCGCTGCGCTGACTGGTAGGTCGCCAGGATCTCTCGCTGCAGATCCAGAGTCAGAGTCAGAACCAGAGTCAGAGTCAGGGAATCCGCCAGCCTCCGGCGACGGATTCCGATCGGAATCCGATGGTACTCCGTTTGGAGTAGGATCGGACCCTCCGCCTGGATTCCTCTTCAGACCTTTCTTACGATTCCGATCGTATTCCAGTCGGCCAGCGATGGCGGCCTTCGTCTCGTTGTGCTCGGCGTACCGAAGGATGCGGATCCCATGCACACCCTCCTGTTCCTCTCTGGCGACCAGGCCCACTTCCTCGAGCCGGGCGAGCACGGCGTCGCTCGCGACCGATTCGATCTCCTCGATCGGGCAGAAGCCGTCGAGCTCGTGCTGCCGCGTGTAGCAGAGCGCCATCGCCCACACGCCGAAGGTCGCCGCGCGGTCCTTCTTCGGGACGCGAAGGAAGCGGTGGTGGCGCGGTAGGGTCACATCGATCTTCGCAAAGATCATCGGTCAGGACTCCGTCGACGACTGAACAACTGCTGCACGGACGCGCGCACACCTCGCCCGGGAGGGCGCCGCCAAGGGCGCGGCGACCTTCCAGACGGGCCTTCCAGACACGAGGAAGGCCACATCCGTCACTCCGGGGTCCCCTCGAAGACCGGGAGCCCCGTCTCCTTGGCGACGCGCTCCGTAGCCTCGCGGATCGCGTGATCGAGGATCGCCTGGACGCGGTGCATCTCGAACGACCACGACACGGCGCCCCCGTTCACCCGGTACCGCAGCCGCGTCGCGATCTGGTACGGCGCGCCGTTGCGGAAGACGGGGAGGACGAGCAGAAAGGCCGCGGGGACCTTCAGCGGCGCGCCCGCGCCGTCGGTGTGGTGCTCCTCGAACGCGAAGCTCGACTCGCCGCTCTCGAGCTTCGTCGCCTGCTTGATGCGCTGGCCCACGCGGATCTCGAGGCCGCGGGAGAGGCCGAGGAGAGCGACCGGCGTCGCGAACCCGCACGAGAGCCGAGCGACGAAGTCCTTTGCCGTCTCGCCGGCCGTCGAGGGCTCAGCGACATCCGCGAGGTGGTCCTCGAGGAAGCGCGCGAACTCCTCCTGCGACATCGGCGCGCCGCCCTGTGACGTCCACGCCTTCCACTCGTCGGAGAGCGGGAAGGCGTAAAGACCGCGGTGCTGGCCGAATCGCGGCGCGCCCTCTGCGCCGGCGCGGTGGTAGTCGATGACGGCCAGCAGCTTCGGAGCGTCGCTCGAGCGATCGACGAAGACGGCGGAATCGGAGTCCGAGAAGCGCTTCGTGTGCTCGATGAACGAGCCGAGATCCGTGAGGGTGGCGAGCCCCTTGCGGCGCTCAGGCGCGGTCCGATACTCGGCGAGCAGCGACCTCGCGCTCGTCGGCGTCATGCCCGGAGGCGTGAGCAGGATCTCCCTTGCGCCCGTGCCATCGTCCACCTTGACGACGCGCGGCTCGATGCTGCGACGAACGATTTCCGCGACGGCGGAGGCCTCCGCGGCGTGATTGATCGTGACGTGTTCGTGGGACATGGCGTTTCCTTCTTGCCTTTCGTCGTCTTCTTCATATGCTCCGCACCGCCGCCGCGGGAACCCCCGCGGAGACGTCACGCACGGGGAGCGACATCTGCTTGGGGTTCGACCCCGCGAGGGTGTTCTCCTTCGTGAGCCATAGCACCGACCGCGCGCGCGCGGCCTTCGGCTCCTTGCACACGATCTCGCCGTCGATCTGGACGGTCCCACCCTCGTCGGCCAGCAGCTTGAGTTTCAGGACGATCTCGCCCTTCGCCTTGCCGCGGGCCTCGGCCTGACGGGCGAGCTTCCCGTTCAGCTCCTGCAGCTTGTCGGTCAGGTCGGCGATGAGCTGCCCGTCCTCGAGGGACTGCAGCACCTGGCCGAAGTTGCGCAATTGCGGTGTGTCGTTCATTGAACCTGTCCTTTCTTCTTTGGAGTCATCCAACGCCAGCAGTCGAATCCGGGGCCGTCCCCGAAAACGCTCAGGATGTAGTCGCGGAGATCGGTGCCGTTGGACCCTACGAACCGAATCCGCGGCGAGAGCGCGAGGACGAGCGCGCGCCCGTGCACGTGGTCGCGGAACCACGCGGCGCCGACGCTCGCGGGCGTGAGCATCAGCAGCCGCGCGCCGAACTCCCCGCGCCATGCCGAGGCCTTCGCGGCCCACGGCGCGATGTCCGCGTAGGGCGGGTTGAGCCAGAGGCGCCCGAGCGTCGGCCAGGGGTTCGCGAGAGAGTCGGTCCCGTTCTCGAGCGAGAACACCTCGCCATCGGGATCCGAGATCTTGGCGTTGCGCGGCGTGCACGCGAGGTCCGCGGTCAGGCGACCGAACCGGCGTTCGACCGCCTCGACGAGTTCCGGCGGCGTCTCGTAGTCCTGCTTCGTCACGGCCGCCCCGTGCGCGTCGGCGGCTTGCGCGGCAGGAGCGCCGGGTCGCGCAGGAACGGCGCGATCTCGCCCGTCTTCGGCCTCGCGAGGTACTCGGCGCCGAGCGGGAGAGACTTGTTCGGTCGATCGGCGCCGGGCTTTTTTCGTCCGGCGGGTGACTGGACGGGCGTGGGCATGTCAGCCGACCTCCAACGGGTCTTCGGCGGCGCAGCGCCGGATGATCACGTCTGCACCTCCGGGCGGTACTCGTCCGGCTTGAGACCGAAGGTCCATGCGACGCCGGCGCGCGCGGCGCAGGCGATCGGCCACTCGCGAACGCGGAGGTCCGCGGGCGGGAACCGACCTAGTTCGTCGCGCCCACGACGGTCGGCGTGCTCCCGCATGTGCGACGACGCAGTCAGGACCTCGAGGTTCTCGGGGCGATTGTCGGTCTTGTTTTCGTTCTTGTGATGAACGACCTCGCTGTCGAGCAACGGACGTCCGATCGCGGACTCCGCGACGAGGATATGCTCGTAGGCATACCGGCACGTGGGCGAGGCTCCCCAAGCGTGAGGATGGTCCGGCGCAACGCGAACGGCGACGTAACCGTGCGACGTGACAAATCGGCCACCACGTGACCGCGGGTTCCGTTCTCCCTTCGCGTGGTTCCCATGCCGTCCACGCATGTCTTGGCCAGCGGCTTCGGGTCCGTATTTGGCGATCTTCCTTTGTTCTCGGTAGCGCTTGTCTCGCACTCGGGCCTTGATCTCATCACGGGGCATGGCGCACCTCCGGGAACTGTCGCGGCCAGTAGCCGTTGGGCCACCACCGCGGGTCGCCGCCCTTCGGGCAGCCGTTCGCGCGCCCCTCCGGCGTCGCGATCTGCTTCGTGAAAAAGGCCACGCGGGTGCGCTCGCACTGGAGAGCGGCCGCCTGGATCCATGCGGGGTCGCACGGGCGAGCGCCGGGTCCCGATTCGGAGCCTCCGATCACCCAATCGAGTCGCGGGCTGCGCACCGCGCCGCAGTAGTCGCCATTGCCAGGTATGCCCGTGCACCCCGCGCATTCGTCCGTCCTCGGGTCGTTCGTCTCGTCGGGGCAATGCGAGAACGCGCCGTGCAGCCACTCCTCGCGGAACGCGATCGGGCCCAGCGCTGGCTCATAGCTCACGAAGTGAACCGCCGCGGGCACGCGCAGCAGCTCCGGAATCCGCTCGTCGGCGCGCCGCTGGTCCTCGGCCGACACGCCGATCCACACGTTCGGGAGCGGCCACGGCGTGGCCTGGCACGTCTCGATGAAGCGTCGGGCGCCGAGCAGCGGTGATCCGGCGAGCATCACGCAAGCCGATGCCTCTCCCGATGTACCAGGTGGCATCGGCTCGCCGACGAGCGCCGGCACCCTTCGTCCTTCCCGCGCGATCCACTCGAACCACTCTCGCATCCGGCGCGCGCGTTTGGTCAACACCTGGAACGTGTGCTGCGGGCACGCCGCCGCCACGCCGAAGACGCGGGCGATGTCCTCGTTCGTCAGCGACTCGTGGAAGAGATCCGACGTCGAGTTGACGAAGACGCGCCGGGGCTCGCGCCACCGCATGGGCAGCTCGAGGGCGTCCTGCCCGAGCAACGACACGCGGCGCGTCCAGCGCCCCCCGTGCGGCCCCCGCTCGGCATACCCGTGGCCCCACATGCCCGGGTCGGAGAAGCGCGCCGCGATCTTCTCCGCGTAGCAGTTCTCGCAGCCGGGCGAGACGCGCGAGCACCCGCGCACCGGGTTCCAGGTCGCGTCGGTCCACTCGATCGACGTCGGGCCGCTCACGCCGCACCCCGCGCGGCCAGGAGCCCCTCGACGTACGCCGCGGAGCGAAGCGGAGGCGCTCCGTGCAGGGGGCCGGCGGGAGCGTCGAGCAGGTCCGGATCGGCCCCACCGCAGAGTGGGCACGGGCAGTCCGGATCGCAGAGCGCTCCGGCGATGCCGCGGCATGCGGAGCAGAGGACGACGTTGGCCGGCTTGGGATCACGGTGGGCGTCGGTGCCATCAGACGAGCCGAAAATCTCAGCTTTCCCTCGGGGATTTCGCGTTGCAACAGGGCGTCGCTCCGCACAAGTTTGAGACGACGTCCTATTCACGGAAGCCTCCGCGCCAACTCGTCGGGCGAGAACCACTCAAACCGCGGCGTCTCGCCGTGTCCAATGAGCACCCGGCGGGCGATCGCGTTCACCGCCGGGCGACGCTGCATCGCCGTAATCTTCGCCCACGCGCGGCGGACCTCGTCGATGGCGCGCAGCGCGGCGCGCCTCTCTTCGGGCTTCACCGGCGCGGGGCCGCAGCGCAATGCCTCAAGGCGGTCGCGCTCCGCGTCGACCTTCGCGAGCGCCGCGTGCAGCTCCTCGCGCGTCGACACGCCGTCCGCGTACGTCTCGAGCAGGCGCGCGCGCTTCCGCGACAAGCGCTCGAGCGCCGGCGCCACATTGACGGCTACGCGCGGGCGCGCCGCGGGGGGCGCGGCTAGCAGATCGCGGAGCTCCACGAGCCGCGCGGCGATCATCGGGTCGCACTCCTGCTCGAGCTCCCGCACGCGCACCATGCGCTTCGCGTCCGCGCACCGATGGTAGCAGCGCAAGTAGTCGCGAGCCCAGTCGGTACCGCTGCGACCGTAGACCGCAGACATCTTGCCGCCGCAGTGGATGCAGTACGCGATGTCACGGAGCCACCATGTGGCCGTGCGCGATTGGCTGCGCGGCTTGCGGTCGCCCAGCATCCGCGAGCGCATCGACTCCCGCACCGCCTCAAAGGTGTGTGCGTCGACGATGGCCTCGTGCCGTCCGCGGATCCACTGCCCGCGCGCGTCCCGCACCTCGCCGAGGTAGATGCGGTTGTGCAGCGTGTGAGCCACGCGGTCTCGGTTCTCGCCCACGCGAGAAGCGATGTTCGCGAGCGAGTACCCGGCGATGCACAGGCGGAATACGTCACGAACGCGGTCCGCCTGCTCAGGATCGACGAGCAGCACGTTGCGGTCGGCACCGCGCACGTCCTGGCGGCGGTAGCCCCACGGGGGCAGTCCGTCGGCGTAGTAGCCCCGGTCGCGCAGCAGCTTCCGGGTTCCCACCATGCGGGTCTTGATTCGCTTGTGCTCCTCGCGCGCGAAGAGTACGCGGAAGTTGAGCATCGTGTCGCCCTCGGGGGTCGAGGGATCGCAGGAGTCGCCCACCGCGTAGAAGCTCGCGCCGCGCTCAAGGATCTCTCGAATGCTCCGATAGGTGAATTCGGGATCGCGACTCCACCGGTCGATCTTATCGACGAGCACCAGATCGCCCTCGCGCACGTCGTCGAGCAGCGCGCGGATCTGCTCCCGCCGCTCAAGCTTCTCGTGCACGGCCGACTCGGCCTCGACGTACATCCGGTGGACAACTACGCCACCTTTCGCCGCGTGCGCGCGGATGACGGCTTGCTGGTCCGACAGCGACGTTCCGACGGCCTGCTCGGCGGAGGAGACGCGGGCGTATCCGAGGATTCGGCGAGGTCGCATTCGTCGTCCAACGCAGACAGCAAGAGGTCAGAGAGCTCGGTCAGGGTCATGAGCCGATGTCCCATTGAAAATCCCTCGAACGCGCGAAACGGAGTCTCAGTCGTCACGGGAGCCGTACCTGAACGGCGTTTGATTTCTTCGTTACCCGCGTTCGATTGCCGCGAGCACGTCGCGCAGGACCGCCGCCATCGCAGCGCGCGCGTCGTCGTCGCCGTCCAGGGCGACGGTCAGCGCGAGGTCGAGACGCAGGCCGTTCGGGCCCGCCGGATCGATCCACGCCTGCACGAGCCGGAGATTCACGCCGGCCGCGGAGGCCATGCCCCGCTGCGAGACGCCCGCGGCGAGCATCCGCGCGCGCAGCGAGTCGGCGACGAGCGCCTTCGCGCGGCGGTACGACGGAGACACGAACGGCGCCCCGCCGATGCGCTTCGCGCGGTGCTCAGTCGTCGCGGGCGACGACAGCGCAGCCTCGATCCGCATGGCAGGCTTCGAGTCGCCCATGTCAGCCCGCCCTCTCGACCGTCACGGCCGCGTGCGATCCGCTCTCGTCGGCCCGCGGCGGCGGCGCGACGCGCACGTTCCAGCGCGACCAGACCACGGCGCCGTTCGTCGCGATCTGGATGGCCTGCGCGAATGCCGTGGACACGCGCTCGCGTTGACCGTTGAGCATCCGCTGGACCTGGATGCGGTCGAGGCCGTGCACTTCGCAGAAGGTCGGGACGCTCATGTGCTGCGCGTCGATGTACTTGCGCAGGTCGAGCGCGGCAGCGGTGAGGTGCGGTCCGTACGTGCGAGCCCGAGGCATGAGCGGACCATAACGTTCCACTCGGAGCGCGTCAAGGGGAACGTTCCGCGTGGAGCGGTGACTGGGTGTCCCAAAAAGGTACCATTCGGAACGTGGGCAACAACATGAAGCCGGAGAGAAGCGGACCCCTGACAGCTCTGCGCGCAGCCTTCGGCTGGTCGCAGGACGACGCCGCAGAGCGATGCGGCGTGTCCAGGACGACGTACAACCGATGGGAGACCGCGAAACGTGGGCTCTCCAAGTTCAGGTCACTGGAGGCAGTGGCTCGTGGCTACGGGATTTCGGTTTCGGACCTGAACGATTACATCGCCGGCAAAAAGCAGCTCGCGGAGCTGCTGCAACGACGGAGCGCTCGGGCGAAGGAGGATCGACCCTCCGACGCCCGTCCTAAAAGTGACGAGACGCCCATCCCGCCCTCCGCGATGATCGCCAGACGGTAGACGGTCTCCCAGACGGAGCCCGCTACGGGCTGGCGGTTTCGTGGAACGTTCCGCTTGACACGGTTCCGTATGGAGCGTTACATTGGCACCCATGGAACGGTGCCACCCCACGGACCCGATCACCGCGACCCCGACCACGAGCGACGGCGGAATCGCCGTCGTTCTCTCCGGCCACCCCGACACGCTGCGCGACTTCGTCGACGCGTTCGGGGCCGACTTGGATCACGACTTCCCCCTCGTCGGCGCGGGCAAGTACTCGCCGCCGCGTCGCTGCATCGCGTGGCCCTCGAGCGCCCGCGCGGACCTGGAGGAGCTGCTCGACGCGCTCCGGCGCACGTCCGACGTCGCCCGCATCGACCTCGTGATCCAGCCGGTGCCGCGCGCGCATGACACCATCCCCGCGCCGCCGCCGGCGTTCGAGGCCGTGTCGTGAGCTACCGCGGTCAATTGGTCACGATCGAGTGCGCCGCGAACATGAGGGCGATCGACGTCGGGAGGGCGCGTCGAGCCCTTGCGAAGGGCGACGCCTTCGTCGAGTCGAGCTTTCTCGACGCCATGAGGAACGCGGCGAATGACGCCATCGATGTCGGGATGCCGGACGGACGCGTCGACATCCCGAAGCACCAGTGTTGGTTCAACGGCAATCACGTCAGCGAGAAGACGCTCGCGCTCATCGCGCCGATGATCACCGGGAAGCTGTCGGGGTATTTCGTGGGCGAGGACGGCAGCCTCTACGGCGGCTTCGTGATCGAGAGCGGCTGCATGGTCGTCTGCGATATCTCCGTCGCGCTGACGCCGAAGGTGGCGACGTGATCCGGCTCCCCCTCGGCACCATGATGGTGCGCCTCCCGCGCTTCGCCCGCGGGCAGCTCCGCGGCCGTCCGCACCTCGTCGCGATGATGCGCGCGCAGGCGATGGCCCGCGCGGCGACGGTCGTCCCCTGCGACACGCGCGGCTGCGGCATGCCGGCCGTCGCGACGCTCTCCGGCGGCGCGGTCTGCGTGCGCTGCCTCCGCGCGGCCCGGAGCGCGGCTGCGCTCGGGGTGGCGTCTTGAGCCGCCGCATCGGCCGCTTCTACGTCTCGCCGTTGAGCGTGCACGTCATCGGCGAGTACGGCTTCGCGGACATCGAACGCGGCGCCGCTTCGGACGGTCACACCGTCTACTTCGTGAGGACCCGGCGCCAAATGGTGGTCATCGAGGAGCGCGGTCCGGGCGTTCGGCGCCTCTTCGTGCGACGCACCTACGATGCCGCGCTGGCCCTCGCCCGGCGCGAGCTGGCGCGCATCGACGAGCGCGAGGCCGCGCGCGCGAGGGCAGCGTGAGGCCCCCGCGCTTCCTGAAGTTCGACGACGCGCTGGCCGCTGCGCAGCGCCGCGCGAGCGCGACCGGTAGGTCGTATTACGTCTTCGCGCAGTCGGAGCATCCGCTCGACCACTTCGTCGTCTCGCTCTACCCGGAGCCCTGCGAGGGCTCGAAGCTCCTGCGCGAGGTCCGGCCGTGACCGGCGCCCGCACCCCGAAGCCCACCGGCCGCCAGTGGCGCGCCGCCGCGCAGGCCGCGCTCGACGGGCTGCTCGAGATCAAGGGCCTCGCGAAGGCCTACCCGCGCCAGAGCGCCGCGGCGGAGGGCGCGCTCCGGCGCATGGCCGCCGCCTTCGACTCCCTGCCGCCGTCCGACTCCGAAACGAAGATCCGCACCGCGCTCGCCGCGCGGGGAAGGAGCCACACGTGAACATCGCCGAGATCATCGAGTTCGTGAACGCGCTGCAGGAGCACAAGGGGAACGCCCGGTATCCGGCTCTCCAGGAGGAGAGCGCCCATCGCCTGGCGCGCGCCTGGGACAACGTCGGCGGCGTGCTTGCGGATCGAGCGCAGGTCGACGAGTTGGTGGACCGCCCGGACATCCTCAAGGCGGTGGCGTCTCTCTACAGGTTCGAGAGCCTCGATCTGGACGACGACGAGTCGTGGGCGATGGGCCCCGTGATCCGGAAGCGCCGCCGCGCTCTCGCCGACGCGATCGTGGCTGCGTGCTTCCCGCCCGTGGCTGCTGTCGAGGCGCTCGCAGTCAAGGAGGCCGTCTGATGAAGCTCGGCCTCGTCCACCACGAACCCATCCACCGCGCCGTGTGGCGCTCGCTCGACCCGGGCGTGAAGCTCCGCTTCCTCGCGAACCGCCAGGTCGCAATCGACGACGACGGCCTGCCGCGCGTCGCCGACCCGGTGCTCGCGACGACGCTCCGTGACGTCGAGATCGCGCTGGGCCTCCGCGCGGCGTGACTCCCAACTTGCCACTCCACGAAAGGATCCAACTTCGATGACTGCCACCGCCCCGCAGAACGGAACCGCCCCCGCCGCGCCCGCGCCCATCGTGCGCCGCAACCCGACGCTCCTCGAGTTCAACGACCAGACGGAGCGCTACCGCCTCGCGCTCGAGCCGACGACGCCCGACGAGGGATGGGAGATCGCGCAGGCCGCCGCCGCGTCGGCGCTGACCGCGACCCCCGACGAGGCGTATGCGCGCATCCTGATCGGCCGCCCCCTCGGCATCCCCGCGATGGCTTCGATCCAGGGGATCGCTCTCGTCGAGAACCAGAAGACGGGTCTCAAGACGCCGTGCATGTACGCGAAGCTGAAGCTCGCGCTCCTGCAGTCGCGCAAGGACGTCATCGAGTACATCCGCCCGAAGAAGCTCGGCGACGACGAGGCGATCTGGGTGGCCAAGCGCGTCGGCCCCGGCGAGGAGCCGATCGAGTACCGGTTCACCATCGAGGACGCGCGCGTCGCGGGCCTCGTGGGGCGTGGCGACGGGCGCACCAACTCCGCCGGGGCCTCGCTCAACAACTACGACCGGCACCCGGGGCCCATGCTGCAGTGGCGCGCGTGCGGGCGGCTCTGCGACATCATCGGCGCGGACGTCCTCAACTCGCTCGCCACGCGCGAGGACATCGAGGACGAGGAGCGCTCCGAGCGGGAGCTCCGCGCCGCGGCGGAGGCGGCGACCCGCGGGCAGATCCCCGCGCACGTGCCCGCGCCGCCCCAGGCCGCGGCGACGCCCGCGCGCGACTTCGCGGCGGAAGCCGAGGCGCTCAAGCAGGAGATCTCCGACGCCGTCGGGGCTCGTGATCGCGATCGGATCAAGGCGATGCGCGAGACGTTCAAGCGCTTCTCGGCCGAGGCTCCGAAGGATCTCGTGGACGAGTGCCAGCGCTTCTACAACATGACCGTCGGCGAGGCGAAAAAGGTGGCGCCCGCGCCCGCGCCCACGCCCACGCCCGCGCCCACGCAGCCGCGCGGCCAGTACCTGCCCCCGGAGAAGCGCGGCGACGCCTACGACGGGCCCGACTTCCCCGAGCCCCCCTTCGGTCAGGCCCAATGAGCGCCGCCCTCCCGAACGGCTCCGCGTCGGCCAGCGATCGGACGCTCGCGTGCCCGGCGTGGCTCGCGTTCCCGCGTGTCGATCGCTCCGGCCCGTGGGCAGCGCGCGGCACGCAGCTCCACGGCTACATCCGTGACGCCCTGACCGGGCGCGATCCCCGCGAAGCGCTCGAGCAGGTCGAGCCGGCGTACCGCGCGACGTGCGTGCTCATCGACTGGTCGGCGCTCGGCGGGGATCTCGCGGACCTCGAGTGCGAGGTCGCGTACGCGATCGACGTGCACGCCCGCGCGGCGCGGATGCTCGGCCACAACATCGGGCGTGGCTACGAGCAGGCCGCGGCGCGAACTGGCGCGCCGCTCGCGGACACGGAGGTGCCCGGGAGCCTGGACATCAAGGGGCGGCATCGCACCATCCCGCGCCGCGTCGTCGTGCTCGATACGAAGACGGGCTTCCTCGACGTCACCCCCGCGGAACGAAACGGCCAGGGTCTCTTCTTCGCCGCGGCGATCATGCTCACGGAGTGGGATGTCGACGAGGTGGAGTTTCGGATCGCCAAGGTCCGCGCCTCCGGCGATGTGTGGGATCGCGACCGCTTCGTCTTCACGCGCCTCGACGTGGATCTCTTCCTCGACGAGTACGAGGCGGCGCTCGAGCGCGGGCACGATGCGCGGCGCGTGTACCTCGCTGGCGGGACACCGGACGTCGCCGAGGGCTCGTGGTGCGACCACTGCCCGGCGTCCGACCACTGCCCGGCGAAGATGCGGCTCGCGCGCGCCATGCTGTCGGACCTCGCGGCACTCGATGCGCGCGTGGAGGCGATGACGCCGCACGAGGTGGGGGCGGCGTGGGAGAAGGCGCACGACCGAGCGGCGCCGCTGCTCGAGCGGATCCTCGACTCGCTCAAGGGTCGGATCCACCGCGTGGGCGTGGTGCTCCTGCCCGACGGCATGCACGCCGCGAAGAGCATCGCGTATCCGAAGGAGCAGTTCAGCGCGAAGGCGGCGCTCGCGCTCCTCGAGCAGCTCGGCGCGACGAAGGAGCAGATCGCGGGCTGCTACAACAGCGTCGAGATCAAGCAGGTCCGCACCGTCAACGCGCCGAAGCCGCAGCGAGGACGGGCCGCGTGATCGACGAGGAGAAGCTCCGGGAGGCCTTCGCGGCGCTGCAGGCGCGCGTTGCGTACCTCGAGCGCGCCTCGGGCCTCTTCGCGAGCGACGAGGAGATGCGCGGGCCCCGCGCGGACCCCGAGGTGCGATTCTCGCCGAAGGCGTGGCACGGCGCGAACCACGTCGGTCGGCACTTCAGCGCCTGCGAGCCTGACTTTCTCGACGTGCTCGCCGAGGCGCTCGCGTGGTCGGCCGACAACCCGAAGCCGGGCAAGGAGAAGTACGCGACGTATTCGCGTATCGACGCGCGCCGCGCGCGCACGTGGGCCCGGCGCCTGCGCTCGGGGTGGACGCCACCCGAGCCCGCGGCGTCGGGGGCGCGACCGGGCTCGGACGCCCGCGCGCCCGCGCCGGGGCGACCTGGCGGCGGCGGGCGACCGACGGGGCGGCGACCCGGAGCCAGCGGTACGCGACCGGGCGCACCGCCCGCGTCGGCGCCCGAGGACGCCACCGGTGCCCCGTTCGATGACGAGGTGTTTGGTGACGACGACTTCATGACGGAGACCGCATGACTCCCCTCGAGAAAGCCATCGTAGCGCTACAAGCCGAGTGCTCGCTCCTCGGCTTCGATCTCCTCGGCGTCCAGGTGACGCAGCTTCCGCGAGCGCGCGACGCCCTGGTGCGCACCGTCGTGCAGGACCAGGCGGGGGAGTTCACGATCGCGTGCCCGCGGGGGCCGGTGGGCGTCATGGGGCCCGTCGACGCCGAGGTCGAGGCGCTCCGCGCCGAGAGGGACAAGGCGCGCGAGGACGTCCAATTCATGGTCGAGCGCGCGGCCAACGAGAGGCTCGACGGCTATCGCGAACTGGGACGTCGGGCCGCCGACGCGGAGAACGCACGCGATGATGCGCTGCGAGCGCTCAACGAGGCGAATGAGTCGCGGGACCTCCACGTGGGGCTGTACGCCGAAGTGGAGGCGCTACTGCGCGAGGCCCGCGCAGAGCTGGCGACGTCGTTGACGTCGGATCTCGGGACGCGCATCGACGCCGCGCTGGCGGGTCGCACGTGAGGCCCGTCGTGCTGAGCCCCGGCGACCGCGTGCGCCTGCATCACACCGACCGCGTGGGCGTCGTCGTTGAGGTCCATGGGTTCGAGTTGCTCGTGGAGATGCAGGATGGCGAGCGTAGGATCTGGCAAGAGGGCAGCGTCCAGCGCCTTCCCGGCTCGTTCGCGCCCCGCGGCGAGCAGTCGGTGCCGGACCGGGCGCGCGCAGCAGCGCGGCTCGTGGCCGAGGGAGCGTCTGTCGCCGACGTCGCCCGCGACTACGGCGTGGTTCCGAAGACGGTGCACTCGTGGCTCGCGGCGGTGCGACTCGCCGATCGCGAGGCGCGTCTTGCGGCCGCGGGGGACCGATGATCGCCCTGGGCCCCTTCCGCGTGCCGCTGGCGTTCGGTCTGCGCCCGCGCGCGGCCGCGGCGCTGCACGCGTGGCGCGTCGGCGCGTGGGAGGGGCTCAGGGGATGGATCGAGTTGGACACATGAATCGCCGCGTGCGCGCTTCAACTCAGGAATCAAAGGAAAGGAACGGACGAGATGCACGAGCCTGAGACCAAGGAGAAGACCTGTATCGTATGCGGCGAGCGTTGCGCACCGATGGCAGAAGGTGGGAAGCGGTGGAGCTGGGGGCCCGATGGCATGCACTGTCACTTCGAGTGCGAGCAGGAGTTCATCCGCCGATACCCGCACCTCGTGCCGGAAGGACACCGCATGCTTATCCGGTTGACACACCGGAACCCGGTGCTAGGTTGAGGGGTGAAAGAGCCCGGCGGCGCTGATAACGCCCCGGGCCTGGCACGGTCCTGAAAGGAGGCCCGTACGATGAAGATCGT
>Ga0134125_10000433_pt1 | contig 56882 bp, 51 predicted proteins | sample KB31751_FD_96464 | JGI IMG/M metagenome (GOLD analysis project Ga0134125, IMG submission 96464) | Terrestrial soil microbial communities with excess Nitrogen fertilizer from Kellogg Biological Station, Michigan, USA - KB3-175-1 | ecosystem: Environmental > Terrestrial > Soil > Unclassified ... | reverse complement strand
GACCTGATCGCCTCCCGCCTGCCCCCGCCACCCCAGATACACGGCGAGCAGGTCTAACCCGAACCCGTCACACCACCGCCGGAACCCGTCACAGACCAGGTGAACTCGTCACAGCGAATGTGACGGGTTCGTCTGTGCTCTCAGCTGGGCAAACGCCTTGTGAGGGATTGCCGCGGACCCGTCACACCCGTCACAAACCATGCCTGAAACCGGCCCTTTGAGGACACGCGCTCGGTTGTGACGGGTTCGATCGCGGAACCGGCAAACAACAAGCTGATTTCGCTCGAAGGAGTTGATCGCCATGCACACAGCCTGCGTGTCGCACGTCTCGATAAGGGGGCCTAGCACGGTCAAAGTGTGACGGTGTGACGGGTCCAGCGCTGGCCCGTCACACCGTCACAAAGACTGTTTGTGCTGGTAGACGCGCTATCGGGCCGTCACAGACGTGTGACAGTGTGACGGCTACCCGTGACGGCTGTGACGGTCATCTGTGACGGGCGTACTGCGCTGATCTGCGTCTCGGCATCGGGTAGAATACTCTTGCTGCTGGGCTAGAACCGGCCGGACCGCCGGGAGCCGAGCGTTCGGGGGTTACTCGCTCAACCGGCGGCCCAGCCGGGCTTATGGGGGCAGGCGCCAGCTCAGCCCAGCCACTCTCCGAGGATGTCGTGCAGCGTCGTCGCGGCCTTCTCGTCCAGGCGCAGCACACAGCAATTCGCCAAGTGCGGATTGAGCACGATAACGCCGTTTTCCCTAGTCATAAGCAGGTTGGTGAACCCGGCAGCGCCATGTGCCTGGCAGGTAGTCATGATCACGCAGCGCTGGCTGGTGCGCGCGTTTTTCTCGTCGCGCCGTAGCAGCGGTTGATCTGCCATGTCACGGTCTCTCCCAGTTCAGGACGTCGTTGAGCACATCGAGCGCGCTGCCGTCGATAGTGCGTTGCACGAGGGCTTCCTGCGACACCATCAGCGGGGATGTTCGCGTTCGCCAGGCGAAACAATCGCAACTGAAGCCCTCAATCTGGATCATGTCAACGCAGGTACCGCTGATCCGGTACCCCACCAGCGGACCATCCACGCCCGGCGCCGCCCGCAGAAACGTGAAGCCACCAAGCTTGGCCTGATCCAGGAGTCGTTTTGCGATCACCACGTCCGGGCTATCAGTCGTCATCATCAACTATCCTCCGCGCGCTGAGAGGGTCGATGTACCGCACAGCGCTGTGCTAGCCCCTGGGATGCCCCTACGTCCTCCGGCTCGCGGGGTGCGCGGGGTCCGCGAGCGTGGCGGCAGGATCGGCACCGAATCCCCTGCGCCAATCAGGTCACAGAGCCTCATCGCCGCCTCTGCGAATTGCCTGCTCAACACCCTTGATCAACTAGTGATCCCTCCCTCTGCCCGGCTCTGCCGCCTGCCGCTAGCCTGATCGACACAGATCACCAAGAGAAGAGCTCAGAGGTTCACAAGCGTTGACAGCAATGACGATCGGAGAAACGCTGAGGGCGGCACGAAACGCCGCCGGGATCAGCTTGTGCGTGATGGCTACCCGCACGCACTACAGCAAGCCCTACCTCAGCATGGTGGAGACTGGCAAACGAGCGGCAACCACAGATGTGATCAAGGCATACGAGAGAGTGCTCGGCATAGGCCAGTTGGGCGGTGACGTGAACCGTAGGGACGCCTTCAAGGTGGCTAGCCTGGTCGCCGCAAACGTCAAAATTGCTACCGAGCTAACCGCCAGCATCGCAGGCAACGACCCTGGCCCGCTCGCCGCAGTCCAAACCACGCATGGCACGGATCTTGCGATAGCGACCCTGGCGGATCGTGGCACGGTGGCGCACCTAAAAAGGTGGCTGAGTGACGGCGATAATCCTGTCTTGCGGGTGAATGCCGCCGGAATCCTCGCCAAGCTTCCCGGCCAGGTCGAGGCATTCCAGGTAACTGCAGCGCTCACCCGAGACCTCGACGTCCGTCGCCGCTACATGGCCGCCGTTATCGCCCGTGTCTGCGGACTCGACTGGCCCGTTGCCGCACGGTTCGCTGACGATCCGGCGGGCTTTCCTCAGCCCGTTCTGGTGGCCCAGAGGTTCGCTCGTGAAGTGGTCAGCGACCGTGACGCAGGCGCGCGGTGGTGTGCCGCTGTGATGCTGCAAACGCTCAGTCCCCTGATTGGAAGGTAAGCGTGGTTGTCATCGAGATCCGCAATGCTGAGCTGATGGAAGCCGTGGCCAAGGAAGCCAAGCGCCTCGATATCACCAACGGAGCAATCGTTAGCCTCATCGGCGCCGTGGACAGCTTCACCATCTCCACCATGCCGAAGCACGACGCCACCAAGGACATTATCACCGATTACCACCTACCAGCCGAGATGACAGGTATCGGAGAGATCACCAACGGCACGGTCCACATTCACGCCGTCATGGCCATCGAAGGTGACCAAGCAATCGCGGGTCACCTGCACCGCGCAGAAATTGGCACCTTTTTCGGGCGCGCCTACGTCATCCCCTGTTGATGGGGGCGACACGTTGGCGGAACACGCCCCGTTGGCTAGACGCTGAGGGTGACAATGGGCAGGGAATCAACGGGAATGCATCAGCGATGACAAAGGTCGACGGGAGATTACGTGGTTAACAAGATTCGATTACGACAAGTTGAGCACGCTCTCCTGCGAGAGTATGAAACGCTACTCGATCTGAACGATGTCGCCTCAGCTAGCGAGGAACAGCGAAACAAGGTGTTCCGCACCAGAGCTCTTGCCGCGGAAGCAGTCCGTATCTCGGCGAGGGTTACACATGCCGACGCCGCCGCGTCCGTAACCGACGGTTCGGGCGATAATGGAATTGATGCCCTCTATGTCGATGAGCGCAATTCTAGGATTTTTCTAGTTCAGTCGAAGTGGCACTCGAGCGATGGAACTATCGGCATCGGCGAAGCCCACGCTTTCCGTCAAGGCTTCAAAGACTTGACAGACGAAAACTACGATCGCTTCAATCTGAAGATTCAGGCGATGAGAGAACAAGTCAGCGCAGCGTTAAATGATTCCGAGCTCGTGCTAGAAATGATCGTTGTGACCACTGGGAATTCGCAGATTTCGAAAGAGGTACAGCGGGTGTTCGATGATCTCCTCGAGGAGATAAATCAAGACGAGGAAATGCTAGCGCTTACAATCTGGGGGCTCGACGAACTCCGCGCTCAATTAGTAATTGAAACCGGCGGAGCTAGAGTCGACCTCATGGGTGTCGGCATCAAAAATTACGGTCTTGTCACTGAGCCATACCTCGCATACTACGGCGTTGTAGACGGCTCAACATTAAAAGACTGGCACGATCGACATGGCGACATTCTCTTTAGTAAGAATATCAGAAAAGCGCTCGGCTCGACAGTGGTCAATGATTCTCTCGCAGAGACAATAGTCGAAGCTCCAGAAAAATTCTGGTACTACAACAATGGTGTGACTATTCTATGTGAAAGCATCAGTAAGCGAGCTAAGGGTGCGTCTACCCGCAATTATGGCGAGTTTGACTTGCGCGGTGCAAGCGTCGTCAACGGCGCCCAAACAGTTGCGAGTATCGCCAGTGCGCTCACACAGGCGCCAGAAAACACACCTATTATTCCAAAAGTCTGGGTCCGCGCCATCTCTCTTGAAGGTTGCCCACCAGGATTCGAGGCCGACGTAACGCGCGCTACAAACACGCAGAATTCTGTGGAAAGTCGCGACTTTGTTTCCCTTGATGATGAACAGTTACGCTTACGTACAGATTTTCGTCTATCGCTGGGGAAAAATTATGCAATCAAGCGTGGAGAGAAGGACCCATTACAGGACGATGGATGCTCGGTGACGGACGCAGCCGTGGCCTTGGCGTGCATGCAACCGGACGTTTCTTTAGCTGTGATTGCGAAAAGTACTCCAGGCCGCCTGTGGGATATGCAAGGTAAATACTACCGCCAGCTGTTCAATCCGCAAACAAATGCATATACGGTTTGGCGAGCAGTTTGTACTATGCGACAGGTTGAAAGTGTTCTGCGTGAGCTACGATTTCGCGCTCCGGAAGGTCGGCCGCGGGCGTTGATCGTTCAAGGTAATCGGGTAGTTCTGTGGGGAGTATTTAAACGCCTAAACCTCTCGCGCATCAGCGACCCAGACCTCGATTGGAACGAAACGAAGGAAGCCATCAATAAAGCCACGATTGATGTCCATAATAAATTGGGCATGGAAGTCGAGCGTCTTTTTCCGTATAATTACATAACCAGCCTCTTCAAGAACTCGACCCGGTGTCGCGAATTGGCTGCTCACCTACTCGCAGAGGGCCATTGAGGTGTTCGCAGCTGTATAAGAACGATCGAGATTTTTTTCTTGGTCGGGGGTTAGTTAACCGTAGGGGCTGCGCCGACAGCACGTGGTCCAGCGGGTTCCGCTGATCCAGCAGTGCGGTGTGCGGCTGGCTATCGGGTGGTACTGGTGACGGCTGATCCCGGGCCCCCGGCGAGTCGATCCACCGTGCTCCAGACGACGGCCCCCGCTATGCTCACGTGGATCTTGTCCATTGAACTGTCCATTAACCGTGGTCATTTGGGTGCTCTTGGCGCCTCTGCGACGAAACCAGGGCAGGCAAAATCCCAGGTAGTGCCCCCCTGAACGGGTGGACTTCGCACTCTTAATCAGCGGGTTCGGGGTTCGAGACCCTGGCGGCGCACCGTCTACGCACGTCATGCGGCACCAGCCGAACGACCGTCAAGATCACAGGACACTTTTCGGACACTTTTCACCTCACAGGTCTCCGGACCCCAGCAACTTTCCGAAAACGTCAGCGGTCTGCCGGTCGATCAGCTTGCGCCCGAGATAACGATCCTGTGTCATGCTGATCTTGGAGGGGCCCAGCTGCTCACTGCTCTTCCGGGTGGACACGTCGGCATCATCGAGGAAGCTGGCCACGGTCGTGCGAAGCGTGTGGCGTGACGATGGCAAGACGACACCGCTTGAGCATCGTCACAGCCCAACTCGGTAGCGGGATCATCCGCTCGCCGCTCGTGCCGGACTTGGTGGACGGCAGCTGCAACAGCCCGACGCCCGTGCGGCGGACCAATCGCCAGCGCACGTCGACAGTGGCGTGTTCAAGGTCGATCTCGTCCCAGCCAATGGCGAGGCATTCCCCGATCCGGCATCCGGTCGCCAGCGTCATCAACGACAGATCCGGCAGATCCCACACTCGGGCCGGCTCGCTAGCGTCCAGTGCGGCAAGCCAGTGTTGGCGTTCCTCGGCGGTCAGGGCTCGGGGCTTTCGCCGAGGGGTGCCCTCAATTCGGGCTGTCTCGCGCACTGGATTGATCGTCACCGCGCCGTGCCGAGCTGCCAGGCGCATCAGGCCAGAGATCACAATCTTCGCTGTCCGCGCTCCGCTGACGGTTTTGACCTTGATTGCTGCCAATACCGATCGACGGCGGGGGTGTCGACCTCTCGCACACGCGGCGCACCCAGCGCCGGCCTGACATGTCGGTGATAGATCGCGCGGTAGGCGTCGAGCGTGCTGGGGCTCTTCGATCCGGAATTTACTGCTTGCTCAATCTCGGCCAGCCACAGTTCGGCCACCTTCTCAATTGTGGTTTGTGCCGTGATTATTGACTGCTTGACCGGTGCTAGTTGCTTAACCAAAGCCGCCCGCAACGTGCGTTCCGCTGCTGCCTTGGTTTTGCCGCTGCGTTTGACCAGTCGCGCACAATCCGTCGAAGCCGCGGAACTTCGCGCGCGCCAGCCAAACCTCGCCCACTTGCCAGGTCTTGATCTTCCCGTAGGTTCCGAGAGGAAGCGGTGGGCGTGGCAGCACGCAGCCCCATCGCCGAGTTGATCAAGCCACGCAATCACATCACCTGGCCGATACCGCACGTGCTTTCCCATCCTGCGCGCAGGCGGTCCGTACCCCTGCATCCGCCAGGAAGGTCTGTACCGGCACACGCAGGTAATCCGATACGTCCTGCACCGTCCACAGGGGCGTGATCCTGCTCGTCTGGCCCATCGTGATTGCCTCTCAGGCGGCGTGATCGGTAGTTATCGAACGGTTGCCAGATCGTAGGCCGTAGGTGGCAAGTTGGGCGGCGGTGTATTCGGCTTTCCATCGCTGGCGTTCGGCGACGGCACGGAGAAGCAGTAAAAATCGGGCTGGTATGTCAGGGTCGGCGGGTGCTGGGCGTTCCCACTGGTATGGCCCGTCGTCGGGATCGTGGGTGGGTTGGATGCCAGCGGCTTCGAGGAGTTGCCGAACGAACTCGCCGCGTTCTGTGCGGTGATCTTCAAGGGTCTTGCTGGACCACTTCCGCGAGACGAGGACGCGACGGCCGGCGATGCCGAGATGTTCGATCTGGTGGGCTTCGGGGTCGGTGAAGTTCTTAGCCCGGGGATCCCACACCGGTAGTCGTTCCGCACGGTAGACGAGGTCGTCATGCTGCGGCCACCACACCTGGTGATACGTCGCCGCCGTGATTGCTCGCAGCTCGGTCCGAGGGATCGCGCCGTGGATCGTCGCGCGCAGTCTTCCAAGCTGGCCAGCGGGTTCGATTCCCGTCGCCCGCTCCATCCACCGGGCCAGATCAGGGCTTGTACCGGCTGCTGACCTCCAGAAGCCGTCGGGCAATGCGTCACCAGTCTCCTAGATGCGGGCTATGCAGGCGACTACCGCAGCTCATGTCGTCGATTTTTCCTCTCCCATCACGGGCACGACCGAATGCCCTCCGCACTTCAATCAGCCATGCTCCCAGACAGCAGATCATTGCTAGGTGGTGATGACATTTACGCGTTCGACAATTTACCTTTTATTTGGTCGCGACTCAGTGGGGCTTGTAGACACCGCTTCGATGGTCAACATCTACGACCGTGACCGTCCGCGCCTTATCGTCGATCCGGTAAATGATCCGGTAACTGCCCCGGCGGGCGCTGTATCGATCGTCCAACGGCGCCAGCAGACGTCGGCCCACACGGTAGGGGTTGTCCAGCAGCGGTCCGTTGATGAACTCGAACGCCGCAAACGCCACCGCCTCGGGGAGCCGCTCAGCCAGCGCCCGCCGGACCGTGGGAGTCACGCGCAGCGAGAAACGCTCCGTAGAGTCGTGGCTCACGCCGAGTGCCCACGCCGTGCCGCCATCGACTCAGCCAACTCCTCTGCACCCACGACCTCGCCACGCGCCAACTCGGCATCGGAATCCACCAAGTGCCGCACGGTGTCAGGATCCGACAGCACCGACAAGGTCTCTTCCAACGCCTCCAGATCCTCCACCGCGATCAACACCGCAGACGGTCGCCCATGCACCGTCACCGTGACTCGCTCGTGGTGAGCCTGGACCCTGCCCACTAACTCCGAAAGACGCGCCTTGACATCGGCAAGCGACATGGTCGTCATGGTCAGAAGTATGACCAAAAATCGCGGGTCTGTCGACCAAGACAGTGTGACGGTCCGGACCGCGCGTGCCCGTTCTCCCGGTCACCAGCGGTCAATCACCGTTAATCCTGTCATCCGTCGCCGAGTACCGGCAGGTCAGCATTTCGCTGGTCAGGGCCAGGGTCCATCCCCGCTCTTCCAAGCTGGGGTTCAGCGGTGACCTGCAGGTCACTGGGGGGTGCCAGCCGGCGGTGGCGATTCAGCTTCGACTTTGCGGGCTGGTGCGGGAGGTTGCGGCCGCGTCAAGCTGTCGGGGACGGTCGTCACCCCTCGGCCGACGACCGCGGTGGCCCTAGCCGAGCATTTCGCGGTGCTGCGTGACATGTTCGGGCAGGCACCGTCGGTACGGATCGGGATTCCCGGGATCAGCAGGGAGATCCAGCCCGTGGTCAAGCGACCAGAGGCAGTGTGTCAGATCAACGTCGCGGCTGTTGTCGGTGTAATTGGGCCTGGCTTCGACTCGTGCACCTGGAAGCGGTATAAAAGGGGCTAAACTTCTGCTAGCGAGGTCAATTGATGATGGTCCTAGTAATAGTGGGGATAGCACTCGTTGGATTGGGCGCCCTGGTGCTCCTGAAGTTTCCTGATCGACCAGGGGGGAAAGTCGCATGGCACGGCTTTGAAGTGAACTCCGTGGGAGCCGGCCTACCACTCATCGTGCTGGGCGTAGTCGCGATCGCGATCGCTGGACCTATCCAATTTTCGGGAGCAAAACCCGCATCTCCCGCAGTCACTCCGAGAGCAGAGCCCGGATCTACAGGAGTTCCAGCCGAGAGAACCGTGACGCTGGAGGACGGAACTAATAATCGCGATATCATTCAAGTGGATCAACCGAAGGATCAGCCAATTAGCATCAAATTTACCCAAAATCACCAGGCCCTTGGAGCGCTCACGCTGCTACCCTTTCCCAAAGATGATCTTTTCAAAGTACGAGACGTCGTGGATGCACAGAACCGTCCCGTGGTGGAGTACTCGAACGATAGTCGGGGAGGACCTAAGAATGTGCTACAAAACTCGGATACCCTTCATGTCCGGTTCGAGAACAAGATTTATCTGCTGCGAGTGATCGGCTTCGACACTATCCGGGTAAACTTCGAACAAGTGGTTGAGTAGCGGTCGTAGTGCCTGAACGAACTTCCGAGCGGGTGAGGGGATCGCTCAAGGCCTCGCCCTGTAGCGACCTTCGAGAGCGTGCAGGTTCGATCGCCCACTCCCGAACGACATCGCGTTGCCTGATGACGCTCACACAGACCCACTGGCGCATAGTTACAGCTGAGGCACACCGAGCGAGATTCCCCGGCAGACCAACGCAGAGCCGATCCGCGTTCACACCGAAGAGTTCACTGGTTCGATCCCAGTATCGCCCGCCCAGGTTCAGAGGCGCCCGACAGGAAATCCCTTACGCACTTACGTATTATCATAAGGTCGGCGCGGTGATTACTTCTTGTTGCCACATGATGACCTAGGTCAACCCGGAGCAATCAGAATTTGAAGGCGCAACGAGTTGCGAACAATGCTATGGTAGCCGTAAACATCTATGCAAACGTGCCAGCCGGACGGCGGCGATTTGGAATTCTGGAATGTGATCCCGGACAACAACATCCGGGCCACGTTCGAGGCCTCGCGCACAGGTTATCCTTATCCACCCGCGGCGCTCGCCGAATCAGAGAACCGTTATTTATTGGGTCTAAATGGGTATAGAATTTTGCCGGGATTCAGGATCCCGGCGGGGTCCAGGGCGCGCTTGATCGCGGCCATCACATCCATCGCATCACCGTGCTCCTCGCGCATGTACCGCGCCTTGCCGTAGCCGACGCCGTGCTCTCCGGTGCACGTGCCACCCATCGCGAGCGCTCGGCGCACGAGTCGGTCGTTCAACGCCTCTACACGTGCCAGTTCGCCGGCATCCTCGGACACGCAGAAGATCAAGTGAAAGTTGCCGTCGCCGACGTGTCCGACAATCGGCGCGACAAGCCCTGAAGCGCGGAGATCCTCCTGCGTCGCCACGATGCACTCTGCCAATCGGGAGATCGGCACGCACACGTCGGTTGCGAAGCCGCGGCTCCCCGGGCGCACCGCGAGCGCGGCGTAGTAGGCGTCGTGGCGCGCGTCCCACAGCTTGGCGCGCTCCTTTTGCCCGGTTGCCCAGTCGAACGACGAACCGCCGTTGTCCGCTGCGATCCCACTAGCTGACTCGGCGTTCTCGGCGACGCCGCGTTCGCTGCCATGGAACTCGTAGAACAGCGTCGGCGCGACCGGATAGTCGCGGCCTGAATACCGGTTCACCGCATCGATCTGCACCTCGTCGAGGAGTTCGATGCGCGTGACCGGGATGCCGATCTGGATCGTCTCCATGACGCTACGGACGGCGGCCTCTACGCTGGGGAACATGCAGCGCGCCGCGGCGATCGCCTCCGGCACGCCGACCACACGCACGGTCAACTCGCCGATGATCCCGAGTGTCCCCTCCGAGCCGATGAAGAGATGAGTGAGGTCGTATCCGGCCGCACTCTTGCGCGCGCGCGAAGACGTACGGATGATCCGACCGTCCGCCAACACCACGCGCATCGACAGGACATTCTCGCGGATCGTGCCATAACGCACGGTCGTGGTGCCGGATGCACGCGTGGCCGCCATGCCGCCGATGGTCGCGTCCGAACCCGGATCGACGGGAAAGAAAAGCCCGTGATCTCTCAGCGCCGCGTTCAACTGGTTCTTGGTGACGCCGGGCTGGACGTCGGCGTCCATGTCGTCGGGCCGTACCTCCAACACACGGTTCATGCGCGACAGGTCGATGCACACGCCACCCCGGGAGGCCGCGACGTGCCCCTCAAGCGACGTCCCTGCGCCGAACGGGATGATGGGCGTTGCGGATCGAGCGCACTCCGAGACGATCACAGCGATCTCGTCGATCGTCTGCGGGTATGCGACGGCATCAGGTGGCTGGGGCGCATGGTAGGACTCGTCGGTGCCGTGCTGGCGGAGCACGTCGGGGTGAGTGACGAGACGGTCGCCCAGGAGTGTCGCTAGCCCCGCTACGTCGTTCACGCGCTGACTATAGGACGTTCGGTCAGCAGCGTGCCACGACAATGGAGAGGACGGTCACTCGCGTCCGAGCCTTCGCGCGCACCGCGACATTCAGTTTCGCATCACGGGGTTCAAGCGGCGTAGACCGGGCCGATCGATCGCTGTGTTATTGAAAGGCCGCCGGGCTCTCGAATAGGGGCTCCGGACACGGTCAAGTTGTTGGGGTGTCGCGTGTGCTGACCGAGACGAACATACCGGCCGACCCGGCGGGCGCTCGTGGTGGTCATTACAAGGAGCGCGTGGAGATTCTTGCGGGGGGGCACGGGCATCTCTCAAACCGGGCCCGGCGTCGTCTTCATGGATCAGACCCCGCCTGGGGGGCCTGATCAGCACAGGCGGACGTACGACCTGCGGTTCGTGCGCATGGAAGCGAACCTTCGCATTGATCGAGGTCATCATCCGTTACGTCCAAAGCATCTGGACCGTTGCGCGCTACCGGTGCATCGGGTCGACTGAGATCGACGTCCTGCACATGGAGCCGAACATCATCAACGAGTTCATCAATCTCGGCCGGACCGGCTCGATGGGCTTCGAGGGCATGTCCTTCACGCTTGCCTACTTCGCCGACACATACCCACACGCCCCTTGATGGAGCGTCAACATCCAGCGCGCTGACAGCGGACATAGAGAATGTGAGCGGGCGACGCCAGGTCAACGGGACAGCACGAGGGCTCTCTACTTGAAGGGAGGGACCTCGTGATCATTTGGATATTTTTCGGTCACTTAATGACACCCGACAGCACAAAACGACCGCAGACGTCCAGCGCGCAGAATCGGGAAAGTCATGCACTCGCTCGCACAGCAGTCCTACAGAGGCCGGGAGATCGTTGTCCACGTATAAACCAGCAACCGTCCAGCCCCGCCTGTCCGCCCGCCCCCGGCAATCCGCTCCAGCGTTACGTATATGCGGGCGGACGGCGAGGCATCGGCTACTCGGCTCCGGCGCCGAGCTGGTCGCAATCGGCTAGTGATTCTGGTGTCAATCTCATCCAGCGCCGCCGTCCCCTGTGAGGTTTGCGGCAATCCCCTGATCGACTGGTGGACTTCCGCTGTTCACCTTCGGGACCGAGTATCCCCTTTGTCAAATCCGTGTGAGCGGAATTGTAATCAGGATGTTTCGACCAGCACGTACGGATTGCCCGCGTGCGTACCTGGCTTCGTGCACCCTTCATCGCCGCAAAGTGAGGACCTCGTCATGCTCAGTCACAGCGGGGCGCTCGCAGCTGTCCACGACCACGGCTGGGAGGTGGTTGTATCCCGTCTCGCTGCCGTGCTGCCGCTCGTCGCGGTGACGCTCGGCTTGGTCGCACCCACAGCCAACGCCGTCCCTGAGAAGAAGCTCGACGATAACCTCGTTGCACTGTGGACGACGGTACTCCAGGCGCCGAGTGCCCAGAACCCATTCGGCAGCGGCGGTCCCGCGTCCGCGTGCCTAAACATTGGCGGCACGATCGCGCCGTTCGGACCAAGCGGCGCCGAATCGTGCACGGTAACGCCCGGCACCAAGATCTTCGTCGCAGCATCCGCGGTCGAGTGCAGCACGTTCGAAAGCAATGGCACCACTGAAACCGAGTTGCGGAATTGTGCGCGCCAAGCCGACGTCGGGGTCGCTCCGTCGGTAACCGTCGATGGCCAGTCGCTACCGGTGAGCGAGGTGGAAACGCCACTGCTGAACATCGTCCTCCCCGAGCACAACATTTTCGACGATCCACCCGGTACACAGCCGGCCGGTACGACAGGCCTGTCCGTCGGGCACGGCTGGGCCGTGCTCTTGCACCCGCTTGCCCCAGGGACGCATACGATCGTTATTGACGGCTCCGTCCCCCTCATCAAGACGGACATCATCGTCCAAGCCGACCATAGCGACTTCTGAAGAAGGTCGGCACCGGCCGGATTGCGCACGCGACAGTTAGCGGCGATGTACGCTGGACACACGGGATCATGCTCGCCACACCATGCATTGTGAAGCTAGGACAGTGGGTCCAGGCTCTTCCTCGACCCACTGTCCCGTGAGCGATAAATGCTGCACACTAGTTCGCAGATTAGGTCAGCCGGTCTTAGCAGCGAAGAACTCGGCCAGGTCCGGTGCCATCTCGTCGAACTTCTGGCGCACCGCCGCGACCAGCTCGGGCGGTGCCGAATCGGGAGAGCCTAAGTTGGTGGGAGGCTCGGGGTCGTACTCGGCCATCAGCTGCAGCGCGGCGGCAGTCTCGGGGCCGGCCACCTGCCCGATGAGCGTGAGAACAAAGTCGATTCCGGCCGTCGGCCCAGCGCTGGTGATGCGGTTGCGGTCGGTCACCACCCGGCCGGCAGCCACCTCGACGTCTGGGTACAACCCGAGCCGCTCCTTGTAGGCCCAGTGCGTGGTGGCGCGGTAACCCTTGAGGAGCCCGGCCTCCGCCAGGATCAGCGCCCCAGTGCAGACTGATGTGACGTATTCAGCAGCGTCTCCGGCCTCCCGCAGGAACGACACGACGTCTTCGTCCTGCATCTCCGGCAGCGGGTTGACACCGCCCCCCACGAGGAGGATATCGAGGGGCGGGCAGGTCGAGAAATCATGGTCGGGAATCAGCCGGACGCCAGTGTCGGACACCACCGGATCCGTCGTGTTGGCGAAGGTCACCACCTTGAACCCGGGAACGAACCCGAGGAACTGTTGAGGCCCGAGCACATCGAGCATGGTCATGTTATTCCAGAAGTAGATGCCAATGGTCTTTTCCACGTTTCTCACTCTTCCTTGGACGACAAGTACGATCGGTGGACGGCCGAGGCGGGCGCCGCCGGCTCCGTTGGGAGCCGCGTGGGACCGATTTCTCCGCCGCCGAAAGGCTGTGAAGAGCTGTACTGACGTGCAGTCGAGAAGTCTTCTTGATCATTTGCTGCGCCGTCCGGGGAATGGCCCCACCCCCGCCGTCCGCCACGACCACGAAGACCACGAGCAGCCCGCTCGTGGTCTTCGTCATCATGATCTCCTCTGGTCGCCCAAGCTGTGCACTGGTCCCAAGGGCAAGCCTTGTCGCGTTGCGGTGTGGCGATACGAGTAATCGACTACTTGGATCCGACCGGTACGGCTACGCGGCGCCGCATGCCTACGTTGACGCGCGGCATCGATGACTGCGCGATGTGACGATCCGCGCCTCACAAAGCGTGCCATGGGCCTCACGAACAAGTAGCCCGCTGGCACGCCAGGAATTGCCGTTCCCTCGAAGAAGCGCTTCCAGCGTCACTGGCCAACACATCATCGCCACTGGATACCTCGGGGCAGCTGGATGCCTCGGGGCAGCTGGTCGGCGCCCCGAACTTAGCGGCGCCCATCCCTGGCTCGCTGATCGACATCTCCACGATGGTCCTCAACGTGCTGGGCACCCCGCTGGTTGACGTCATCAGCCTCCTGCGGGGTATTCGGGACGACACCAGCAGGATTAACCTCCAGATGCAGGACCAACCGCCACCTCCCGCGGCACTTGGGATCGGCCGGCGCTTGGCCTGCCCGTTGAGGTGCACCGTAGGAGGTGACTGATGCGACGTCTAACGTCCCCCGTTCTGCCTGCGATCATGCTTGTCATTGTCATCCTCTGGGCACTGACTGCGGTCATCTTTTTGACCGGTATCCTGGCTACCGCCAACCGCATCGAAAGTCGGGTCCACGTCATCAACACTGCATTGACGCCGACCGCCCGAAAGCTCACTACGCTCCCAGTCCTCAACGACGTCGCTAGTAATGCGAATCAGATCCGTGATGCGGCTGCGAACCTGAGCCCAACGATTGGGCGTATTGCGGATTCAGCAGGGAGCATCGACGACAGCCTGAAGTCGGTGAACAACACGGTTCCGTCGATCAACAAGTCTGCGAAGCAGATTAATTCGTCGGTGTTGGACATCTACCGCAGTGCGAGTTCGATCGCTTCTACGCTGGGAGATCGATCCTCGGCCGACCGATAACGTCATCCGCGGCGCCCAGGAGTCACAGACACTTGGAGGCATCGTGGCCGTCGAGTTCGCTGCCGACCCCGACGTGGCGGATCTCGCACATCGCACCGCGGCGTTCATCCGCGAGGTGGTGATCCCATTCGAGCAACAGCACCCTGGCGTCACCCAATCCGATCCAGTCCGGGTTGAGCTGCAGCAAGCGGCGAAGAACGCCGGTCTGTTCACCCCGCACGTCAGCGTCGTGTACGGCGGTTACGGGCTGGACATGCGCGGGCGCGCCGCCGTCTTCGAGGAAGCCGGCTACTCGCTGCTCGGCCCGCTGGCACTCAACATCGCCGCACCCGACGAGGGCAACATGCACCTGCTGGAGGCGATTGCCACCTCCCGGCAGAAGGACCGCTACCTGCGACCGTTGATCTCCGGGCAGGTGCGGTCCTGCTTCGCGATGACCGAGCCCGCCCCCGGTGCCGGTTCCGACCCGGCGGCGCTGACGACGCGCGCGAAGCGGGTCCGGGATGGTTGGCAGATCGACGGGCACAAGTGGTTCATCACGGGCGCCGACGGCGCGGCGTACACCATCTGCATGGCCCGTACGTCCAGCCAACCAGGCGACCGGGGTGGCGCGACGATGTTCCTGGTCGAAACCTCGAACCCGGGCATGAAGATCGTCCGGCGTATCGATTCACTCGACGACAGCCTGTTCGGCGGGCACGCCGAGATCGTGTTCGACGGCTGCGTGGTGCCCGACGAGGCGGTGCTCGGCGAGGTCGACCGGGGATTCGACTATGCCCAGCTGCGGCTCGGGCCGGCCCGGACCACACACTGCATGCGCTGGCTGGGGATCGCGCGGCGAGCCCAGGACATTGCGGTGGCCCGTGCCGCGGACCGGCGGCTGTTCGGCACCGGGCTGGCCGATCTGGGCATGGTCCAACAGATGATTGCCGACAACGAGATCGACATCGCCGCTACCCGTGGGCTCATCCTGCGCGCATGCTGGGAGCTCGACCAGGGCCGCGGCGCTGCCCAGTCGACCGCCATCGCGAAGACCTTCAGCGCTGAGGCCATCTGGCGGGTGGTCGACCGGGCTGTGCAGATCTGCGGATCGCTGGGGATATCCGGGGATTTGCCGCTAGGCCGGTTCCTGCGCGAGGTCCGGCCGTTCCGGATCTACGACGGCCCTTCGGAGACCCATCGGTGGGCTATTGCCCGCCGGATCCTGCGCCGCCACCGAGATCACGCCGAGAAGAGCGGGCCGTGATGATCGTTGAGGGGTTGGACCTGGCAGCGGTACAGAAGTTCTTCGACGCCGCGGTGCCGGAGGTGCGCGGGCCGCTGCGCGCCGAGCTCATACTCGGTGGCCGATCCAACCTGACCTACCGGCTCACCGACGGGCACTCCACCTGGGTGCTGCGCCGGCCGCCACTGGGCGGGCTGACCCCCTCGGCGCACGACATGGCCCGTGAGTATCAGGTCGTGGCAGCGCTGGCCGACACCAGCGTGCCGGTCCCGCGCCCGGTGGCGCTCGGGCAGGACCTGTCGATCCTCGGCATACCATTCTCGGTGGTCGACTACGTGGCAGGGCAGGTGATCCGGACCCAGGACGACCTGCACGCGTTGCCCGACGCTGACATCGTGCGCTGCGCATACGGCTTGATCGATGTGCTGGCCGAGTTGCATGCGGTCGACCCCGAAGCGGTCGGACTCGGCGGGTTCGGCCGGCCGAAGGGCTATCTGGCGCGGCAGATCCAGCGCTGGCACGACCAGTGGAACCGGGTCCGCAGCCGGGCACTTCCCGATGTCGAGACCCTGTATCTGCGGCTCGCCGAGACCTGCCCGGCGGAAAGCGCAGCCTCGATCGTGCACGGCGACTACCGCATCGACAACGCCATCCTCGACGCCGGTGATGTCGGCACGGTGCGCGCGCTGGTCGACTGGGAGATGGCCACCGTCGGGGACCCGCTGGCCGATCTCGGGCTGCACCTGGCCTACGCGGATCCGGCGCTCGACTTCGTCCTCGGCAATTGCGCCGCCTCGACCAGCAAGCGCCTGCCCTCGACCGACGATCTCGCGCAGCGCTATGCCATCGCATCCGGCCGCAACCTGGACAATCTGGCCTTCTACCGAGCACTCGGCTTTTTCAAAGGAGCCGTCATCGCCCAAGGTGTCCACGCGCGTTACACCAGCGGGTTCACCCTGGGCCCCGGCTTGGAGACCGACGGCCAGGCGGTAGCGCTGCTTGCCGCCGCCGGGATCAACGTCCTCACTGCGCACCGCTGAGTCACCGGACCCCGCGACGGGTGCTTCCCCGTCCGAGGTACTGGAAAAGCCGAGGTGCCCGGAAAAGGAGATAGCTCGATGGCTGGAGTGCTGGACTTGTTCCGGCTTGACGGAAGGGTCGCCGTGGTCACCGGTGCCAGCTCCGGTCTCGGCGCCGGCTTTGCTGTCGCGCTGGCCCAAGCCGGGGCAGACGTCGTGCTCGCCGCTCGTCGCGCCGACCGGCTGGCCGAAGTCAGTGCAGAGGTCGTCGGTGTCGGGCGGCGGGCGCTTGCCGTTGTCACCGACGTCAGCGAGCCGGCGCAGTGCACGGCGCTGGTCGACGCGGCCATGAGCCATTTCGGCAAGGTCGATGTCCTGATCAACAACGCCGGAGTCGGTACCGCCGTGCCGGCGATCAGGGAAGACCCCGACGACTTCCGCCGCGTGATCGATGTCAATCTCAACGGCGCCTACTGGATGGCCCAAGCCTGCGGCAGGGTTATGCAGCCCGGCTCCAGCATCGTCAACGTCTCGAGCGTGCTCGGACTCATCAACCCGATCGCCCCCCAGGCCGCCTACGCGGCCAGCAAGGCCGGCCTCATCGGCCTGACCCGCGATCTTTCTCAGCAATGGGCCGGGCGGCGGGGAATCCGGGTCAACGCCGTGGCGCCCGGCTACTTCACCACTGAGATGACGGCGCAGATCCCCGAAGACATGTTGACGAGAATCGTGCGGTCGTGCCCGCTGGCCAGAGTCGGCGAGCAGCACGAGCTGAGCGCCGCGATTGTGTTTCTGGCCAGTCCAGCGTCGAGTTACATCACCGGCAGCACACTCGCGGTGGACGGCGGCATAACCGGACATTGATCCCCTGAGTGCTCGAGGCGCCCACCTACGGCCGCAGTTACCCCCGGTTTCCCACGCAGGACGGGTGTGCGCGCCACCTGACCCCTACTACCCTTCAGACCAGAGGCGCACAGTGGCGGGTAGTTTGCCGGGGATCGATTTGACACCAACCAGGGTGGCGTGTTGGCGCATCAGGCGTTGCTGTACGGGTCGAAGGACGAGTACCTGGCGGGTGCTGTTCCGTTCGTCCGAGACGGGCTGGACAGCGGCGACCCGATCCGAATCGCGACCACCCGGCGTAATGCCGACTGGCTGCGCGCGGCGCTGGGTGCGGATGCCCGCCATGTGACGTTCTGCGAGGGCAGCCAGTGGTACCGGCACCCAGTGCGCGCGCTGGCGGCCCTAGACCGCGCTGTGCGAGCGGCGACCCAGCACGGGCAGCAGCTGCGGATGATCGGAGAACCGATATGCGCGGCGCGCACCACGTCGCAGATCGGCGAGTGGGCCAGGCACGAGTCGCTGGTCAACGCCGCGGTTGCGACCGTCAATGCCGCGTTGGTGTGCAGCTACGACACCCGCGTCGTTGATCCCGATGTCCTCGCCACGGTGGGCCAGACTCACCCCGAGCTGGTGGTCAACGGCGGTCCCCGCCCCAGCCCGGCCTATACCGACCCGATGGTGTTCAACGCCGAACGCCACCGGCTGCCGCTGCCTGAGCTGCCGCCACCGGCCCTGTGGCTGAGGTTCCAACGAGCGGATCAGTTGGCCACCATGCGTGCATTCGTCACCTCCCATGCCACTCAAGCCGGGGCGGCCGGGCGGCCCGTCGAGCAGTTCGTTCAGGCAGTCAACGAGATCACGACCAACGTGATCGAGCACGGCGGTGGGTCGGGTGTGCTGCAGATCTGGACCGGCCCGGACACGATGGTGTGCGAAGTCAGCGACACCGGCGTGGGCTTGCGCGATCCGCTGGCGGGGTACCTTCCCCCTGCTGTCAACTGCCCGCGTGGACGCGGGCTATGGCTGGCCCGGCAGTTCAGTGATCTCGTCGAAGTGCACAGCGACTCTGCCGGCACGGCTGTCCGACTTCATCTGACCCTGACTTGCCAGGAACACCGCGCCGCGTGAGCCATGGCGCCTAGTCAGGGTATGCCGCCGAGAGCATCCGCCACATTATCGACGAAGGTGAAGTGGTCGCGCAGGCCAGCGGTCTCCACTACCAGATTGACTGTTGGGGAGTTGCACACCAAGCGCAGGTGACGATCTTGTTGGGTAGCGAGTTCGTCCATCTCGAACAGCACCCGCAACCCAGCAGATGCCAGCAGATGCACACCATCGAGATCCACCACCACGAGTCTGGCAACAGCAAGCTGCTCGGTCAGGCAAGCCGCCAATTCCGGCGCGGTAAGCGCGTCCACCTCACCAGTCACGGTGACGACGCACGCGTCTGCGCCATGCTCGGCCACCTCAAGACCGACGATGTCTGCGGGGAAGGCGCTGTTCATACGAAGCACGATAGATGCTGCCTCCGGGATACGGTGGTACGTGGACCCTACTGATCCGCGATAAGGCCGCGATGAGGCGCTACCCTCAGCGGTCGAGAACCGGAAGCTGCACGTTGGGGATTCGATAACGCTGCGCTAGCCTCGATACATGCTGCTGGACCGACGACTGTTGCGAGCAGCACCCTGCCAGCCGAGCGGTCTCGCTGAGAGCAAGCGTCTATTCATCACACCGAGTGGGCCGGCCGGCACAGCATCGACACCGCCGGGTGACCCCCCGGGTGGGCGCAGATAGGGCGACTGCGTGATGGACTCCTACCTCAAGTACCTGTCGGAGAACTCCACCCAACTGCTCTTCTACGCTCAGCAGCACTTCCTGCTGGTGCTCTACTCAGTGGCCGTCGCCACCGTGATTTCGCTGGTGCTGGCCCTGGTGCTGCACACCAACCAGCTCACTCCCCCGTCGTGGCGGCGCACCGTGCGGGTGGGCAGCCGTGAGACGTCGCTACTGCTCGCATCAGCCGCGCTGACAATCCCGTCACTGGCGTTGTTCGGCCTGCTGCAACCGCTGCTCGGTCTCGGAGTCACCCCCAGCATCGTCGCGCTCACCCTGTATGCGATCTACCCGGTACTGCGCAACACCGTGGCCGGGCTGTCCTCGGTGGACCCGGCGGTGCTCGAGGCCGCCCGCGGCGTCGGGATGGGCCCGCTCCGGCGGATGTTCCGGGTGCAGCTGCCGCTGGCCTGGCCGGTGATCATCTCCGGCATCCGGGTCGCGGTGCTGATCGTGATTTCAATCGCCGTGGTGGCAGCCATCATCGACGGTCCCGGCTTCGGCAGGCCATTGCAAGACGGCCTGGCCCGGCTCGGAGCCGTCAACTCGTTCAACGAGGTCATCAGCGGCACGCTGGGATGCCTTGTGGTGGCCGCGGGTTACGAGATCATCTTCGCGGTTGTCCGGCGTCTCACCACCCCCAGGGGGATCCGTGTCTGAGACCGTGCCGTCTCGGACCGCCGGCACGAACCGGGCCGGTCAACGACCGATGATCGCCCTGGAGGGCGTCAGCAAGACCTATCCGAAACAGCCGAGGCCCGCCGTCGCCGAGCTGAACCTGGAAATCCCCGAGGGCGCCATCGTGACGCTTATCGGGCCGTCCGGGTGTGGCAAGACGACCATCCTGAAGATGATGAACCGGCTGATCGAGCCGACCACCGGACGCATCGTGCTCGATGGGGAGGATGTCACCGACGTCAACGCCAACAAACTGCGCAGGCGGATTGGCTACGTGATCCAGCAGGTGGGGTTGTTCCCACACCTGACCATCGCCGACAACGTCGCGGTGGTGCCGAGGATGCTCGGCTGGGACAAGGGCCGTATCACCAGGCGCGTCGACGAGCTGCTGCACCTGGTGGGGCTGGAGCCGGCCGACTTCCGGGACAGGTACCCGCGGCAGCTCTCCGGTGGGCAGCAGCAGCGCGTCGGGGTAGCACGCGGTCTGGCGGCCGACCCCCCGGTGATGTTGATGGACGAGCCTTTCGGAGCCATCGACCCGATCACCCGGGAACGCCTGCAGGACGAGTTCCTCGACGTGCAGCGCCAGGTCGCCAAGACCATCTGCTTCGTCACCCACGATCTGACCGAGGCCGTGAAGCTGGGTGATCGGATCGCCGTGTTCGCGGCCGGCGGGCGGCTGGCGCAATACGACACTCCCAGTGAGGTACTCGCGCATCCCGCGGACGACTTCGTCGCCGAGTTCGTCGGTAGTGGCGCCGCCGTCCGCCGGTTGTCGTTGCTGGAGATCAGCCGGCTCGAGTTGGATGCGGTGATGATCTCCACTGGGGGGGTGCCTGAGAACAGCGGTCCGGTGGTGGCGGTGGATGACGCGGGCCGCCCGCGCGCCTGGCAGCACCTACCCGGATCCGCACAACTGCCGCCGCTGGTCACGGTGCCACTATCCGGCACCGTCTACGACGCCGTCGACGTCATGCTCGACGCCCGCGCTCCGCTGGTCGTGGTCGTCGATGACGATGGAAAGCCCCGGGGCGCGCTGCGCTGGGACGCTCTGGTAAGCGACTTGCAAACCAAGGGGCCGCGGCGATGACCGCCGACGCGCTTGCGACCTCGGCGGCACCCGTCCGCGCGGGCTGGAGCGGGCGAAACCGTGAATTGCTCGCCACCCCGGTCATCGTGATCGTCGGGCTTGCTCTGGTGCTGTTCTACACCGCCCATCGGCAGCTGGACAGCGTCGAGCAGCGAGCGCTGGATCCGTCCTACCTGTGGGCCAAATTTCTCCAGCACATCTGGCTCGCGGGCGCGTCCACCGCGCTGGTGATCGCCATCGCGCTTCCGCTGGGGATCGCGCTGAGCCGACCGGTCATGGACCGGGTCCGTACCGGCACGCTCGCGTTCAGTGGCTTCATGCAGGCGCTACCGCCTTACGGGATGATCATCCTGCTGGCCTTCCTGTTGAAGTTCGGCACCACGACCGCGATCATCGCTTTGGTGCTGTCATCGGTGCTCCCGGTGCTCACCAACACCGTGGTCGGGCTGCGGCAGGTGGATCCGGCACTCATCGAGGCCGCCCGGGGCATGGGGCTGTCTGCGTGGCAAACCCTGTTGCGGGTCGAGATCCCGCTCGCGGTGCCGGTGATGGTGGCGGGCATCCGGGTGGCGCTGGTGCTCAACGTCGGCACCGCTACGCTCGCCACCTTCATCGGTGCGGGCGGCCTCGGCGAGCCGATCAGCAGCATGCTCCTCCTCGGCCGGCCACAGGCGGCATTCGTCGCCTCGGTCATCGTGGCGGCGCTGGCGCTACTCATCGACTGGCTGGCAGGTGTCGCCGAACGGCTCGTGAGCGGCCGGGTCGGGTGAGCGCTGCGCACACCGGGAGTTACTGGAATCACGTGGACCGGCAGAGAGGAGGAAGCACGTGCGATCGATATTCATGTTCGGCCGCCGACGCATCACTATTTTGATGGCTTTGCTGGCGGCGTCCGCGCTGCTAGCCGGATGCGGCGGGCTGAGCAGCAGTGGCCCGTCGGCGAAGGGCGGTAGCCTCGCCCAACAGGTCAACCTCGAAGGTAAGTCCTACACCGTGGGCGGTAAGAACTTCGACGAGCAGCTGGTGCTGTGCCAGATCGCGGTGGCTGCCCTGGAATCGGTCAACGCCAAGGTCACCGACCGGTGCAATGTCGGCGGCACTGACGCCACGCGCCAGGCGCTTCTCGGTGGCGATATCGACCTGTACTGGGAGTACACCGGTACCGCGTGGGTCTCCTTCCTGCACCAGAAGCCGATCCAGGACAGCAAGGCGCAGTACGAGGCGGTCAAGCAACGCGACCTGGCCCAGAACAACATCGTCTGGCTGCAGCCGACCCCGTTCAATAACACCTATGCCTTCGCGGTCAAAAGCGAGCGGGCTCAGCAACTCGGGCTGCGGACGCTGTCCGATATGGCTACATACATCCGCTCCGGCCAGCCCGGCAACGTGTGCATCGAAACCGAATACCAGAACCGGGACGACGGATTCGTAGGCCTGCAGCGAACCTACAACTTCCAGGTTCCGCCGGATCGAGTGCGGGTGCTGCAGACCGGCGCCATCTACCAGGCCACCGCCGACCAGAAGGAGTGCCTGTTCGGGGAGGTGTTCACCACCGACGGTCGCATCCCACAACTGGGCCTGACGGTGCTGCAGGACGACAAGCTCTACCACCCGCTGTACAACGCGGCGCCCACCATGCGCAAGCAGGTCTACGACCGCGACCCGAACATCGCCAAGGCGTTCGCGCCGATCTCCGCGGCCCTGACCAACGAGGTGATGGCCGAGCTGAACCGGCAGAAATCCGCGCAGGGCAAGCCAGAACGGCAGGTCGCGCGTGACTGGCTCGCACAGCAGGGCTTCATCGCTAAGGGGTAGGTGGATCAGTAGCGGGCGTGGAAAATGCCCCAAGCCAAGTGGCCCGCCTCGCCGCCACGGATCCAGTGCTGCAGGCCGGCTTTCATCCGGGTGCGGTACTCGGCGTTCACCTGGCTTTCGAGCTCGGTTTCGCGTCGCTCGAGTTCCCTCAAGACGCGTTGGTAATGCACGGCCAGCTGCTCGGAATGGTCGTAGAAGTCCACCGAGCGCATGCCGAGCCGGTGCAGCTCGCGACGGTAGAAGTCCGGGCTGGCCAGCGTGTCGAGTTGGATGCGTTGCAGGATCGGCTCAAGATCAGTCCTTTTGGCGCTCGGGTTGGCCATTGGATCTGTGAAGATCGCTTGGCTACCTTGGCGGAGCACCCGTACCGCCTCTTCCAAGACCCGCGCTCGGTCCCCACTGTGCAGCAGGGAGTCCTGCGACCAGATCACATCAAATCGGTGGTCCTCGAACGGGAGATCCTCGAACGATCCGTCGACGACGTCGATCAACTGTTCGAGCCCGCGTTCGGCATTCATCTGCCGGTTGCGCTCATTCTCCACTTCGGACAGATTCAGACAGGTGACATGGCACCCGTAGGTACCGGCGAGGTAGCGTGCGGCGCCCCCGTACCCGGCACCGAGATCGAGCACCCGGGATTCCGGGGTGAGGTTTGCCAGATTGGCCATGGTTTCGACGGTGCGGCGGCTGGCTGTGGCAATGTCCTCGAATTCGTCGACGTAGATGCCGACATGGATATCCTCACCGCCCCAGACGATGGCGTAAAAGTTGTCCGCGTCCTTGGAGTTGTAGTAGTTGCGGGCCGTGTTGACTGCATTGGAGTACAGATCGATCATCTCTTCTGCGTTGTCTCTGAGGCGATAGACCTTTTCTGCGATGTGCACATAGAAGTCCGGGTCCCCCTCAGAATAGGTTGCCTGGAAGTCCCCATAGGTTTCGATCTGCTGGAACCCGACCTCGCGCAGCAGCCGCCGGAGATAATTCTTGCGCAGCGGGAACATGTTGAGGTGGTAAACTGAATCGTCCGGAAATGTGTAACAGAATCGGGCGAGTCCATCGTCGACATATTCGGGTTCAGCGACTACATCCTCGCCACAATAGTAATATGTATGCTTGGAAGAGAATCCGTCGTCCAGGAGAGTGTCGTAGTTGCGCTGATCGATAATCAGAACGCCGTCGTGTTTGAGCATGGCATAGAACTCGGCGAGGGCCTTGCGGCGGTCCCGTTCGGAGAAGAGATGGGTGAACGAGTTCCCCAGGCATACGATTGCGTCGTACATGCCACGGACATCACGGTTGAGCCAGCGCCAGTCGGCCTCGACGACCCGCAAGACGTGGCCGTAGGCGCGGCCGTTCTGGAATGCCTTGGCGAGCATCTCCGGGCTGCCGTCCGCGCTGACTACGTCGAAACCTGCGTCGAGCAGCCGCACGGAGTGATATCCGGTACCGGTAGCGACATCCAGCACCTCGCGGACACCCCTGACCTTCAGTTGATCGACGAAGAAAGAACCCTCACTGCGCGCGCGGCGCCGCCAGTCGATGAGCTCATCCCACTTCTCGACGAAACTGGTGGCGTACTCCGCGACGTAGTGGTCGGATTCGCGCACCAGGGTGGGTTCGTCACCGAAGTCCTGGGCCGCAATGTCGGCGACCTCGAGTTCGACGTCAGCGGACTGAATCTTAGAGGGGTCATTCGTCACCAAATCACCTCATACCGGGCTCTTCGCTCACCAACGCGCAGGCCGGCAGCCACTCCCCCATCCCGCCAGCGACACCACCGCACGACGCAAAAGCGTATTTAGCCGAGGTAGTCAGGTGATAGCAAGTAGCAATCGACTACCTCAGACAAGTGTAATCAACGGTCTCAGACTAGGTCAACCTGACCGGTTTGGCAACCGGCGCAAGCCGATTGAGTGGTCTCCGCACAAGGCGCCGGCGAGAAGTTACAAGATCATCGTATATTTCTGCCGCCCGATGTTGAGCAACGGAAAAGCAATGGATGCCGGCGCTGTGCCGCGACGCCAGAACGAGCCCCGCGCTCAGAAAGGTGCGAATCCGCGGTGATTTCGGGACCGCAGAGTACACGAGCCGTGGATTGTGATTGTGTGAGCTGGACTCGGTGTCAGACATGATCCCGCGGGATTACCCGCTGCCAGTTGGCTGAATGCACCCGCTGGACACCCTCATAGCCGTCGAGTCGGGCATGGACGTGAAAGTCGGTGGGTGTGGACGTCAGGATGGTGTGCGTGACGGTCTGCACCCGCCAGTCCCCGCGGGCGAAGCTCATCGTCCATCGGGTTTCGCCGCAGACGGAGGACAGATCGTCGTCTATGCAGCTGTAGCGCTCAACGGTCCGCCTGGCCACGTCCAGGTCGATGTCGTCGAAGCGCCGCACACCAAGATCGTTGATCACTTCCAGGGTTGAGCGGTGATGGATCAGGTCCCGGGAGACGGTCCAGCGTTGCTCACCGGGATGTAACTGGGTCACCGGGATGGGCGGGGCTCCTTCCGGGTCGTCGAACGGCCGCAGGGACACTTCGTCGTGTTCACGGCTCGGCCGCACCGGCAGCCGCAGTCGAGTGTTCTTGGTGAAGACCGACAGGCGCACCGGTTCAGGAGGTGGCCACGCCAGCGGCCAGTAGGATGTAGAGATCGCCAGACGCAGCCGATGACCAGGTGGCAGAGCCTGTGCCATCCCATTGAGCTGCACAGTTACTCGATACCGCTGGCCGGGTACGAGGAGTTCGGGCTCGCTGTGCCCCTTGTGGTGGGTGAGATTGAGTAAGCCGTAGCTGATCCTGGTGGCCCGCCCGTCGGTGGCAACATCGGAAAGCCGCACCGCGACCATCGCCACCGGCGCGGTCGCGGCACAGCAGAGCTCCAGCACCGGCGCACCGAGAATCTCGCAACGCTCGGTGAACGAGTCGGTATCGAACACCAGTGATCCGCCGTCTTCCTCCCGCTGGTCGTAGGGCAAGTCAGGAGGCGCGCTGTAGGAACACCACTTGCCCGCAAATTGCCCCACCGACAACGGTGACTGGACCGTCAGCTCCTCGCTTTCCACCCGCTCGTCCGGACGGCAGATCCGGTGCCGCGCGAGAGGATGTACGGACTCGCGCACATGCGGGGACGGCCAGGATGGCTCGCCCACCCAGCGACCGGGTCGATTCTCGTACGCAGTGGACGGGGGCACCGTTTCCTGCATCCAGATCCGAAGCATCGGTTCGTCCATGACATCGTTGTCGACGCCCTTGAGCCATCGATCCCACCAGCGAATGATCTCCTGCAGAAATCCGATGGCCGGGCCTGGCCGGCCGAGGTGGGGATACTTGTGCGACCACGGACCGATCAGGCCTTTACGCGGTACGTCGAGTTCGGCGAGCAGCCGGAAGACCGAGTTGGTATATCCGTCGGCCCAGCCCGATACGGCGTAGACCGGAACCGCGATAGCGGCAAAATCTTCACACACCGACCCGTGCCGCCAATAGCTGTCCCGCCGCTGGTGGTGCAGCCACGTCTCGAGCCACAGCCCACTGCCGGTGAGGCGCTCCTGCCACATCGTGCGCCAGCGCTCGCCAACCACAGCGGGATCCGGCGGGCAGGAGTTGTAGGCCAACATCGTCGAGGCCCAGGAGAGGTTGTCCGAGAGCAAGCAGCCGCCCATGTAGTGCACGTCGTCGGCGTAGCGGTCGTCACTCGAGGACACCGTGACGATTGCCGCCAGGCCGGGCGGCCGGCGCGCTGCCAACTGCAGGGCATTGAATCCGCCCCAGGAGATGCCCATCATGCCGGTCCGTCCGCTGCACCACGGTTGGGTGGCCAGCCAGCGGAGCACCTCCTCGGCATCGGTGAGCTCCCGTTCGAGGTATTCGTCGGTGAGCACACCATCCGACTCGCCGCTGCCGCGCAGGTCCACTCGGACCGAGGCGTAACCGTGCCCCGCCAGGTACGGGTGGTGGATCGAGTCCCGCTGGGCGGTGAGGTCACGATGCCGATAGGGGATGAACTCCAGCACGGCCGGAACCGGCTCGTCATCCGACCAGGTGGGGCGCCAGATCCGCGCCATCAGACGCACGCCATCGGACATCGTGATCCGGACGTGCGCGTCTTGTCTGACTGCATGCGGCAGCGAGGTGACCTCTCGCATCAGGCTGTGGACATCTCCTCATCGTCGATCTCGAATGGCAGTGCCTGGACGCACCGTTGATATTTTTCGGTCAGCTCGGACTCGTCCGCGGCGCCGACATAAATATTCGCGATGATGTAGCTGTAGCTGTCCTGGCCGGTCAGCTCCGAGAGCCGGTCACCCTCGTGCACGGTCACGTCGACCGTGGTGCCGGGTATCTCACGCTGCACCCGTTCGATGTCCTGCTCGGTGGGATGGCGGCGCACGACGCCGTCGTTCCAGCGCCGCAGAAACCACTTGGCCGCGACCTGGTAAGGGCCCTGGCGGCGCGGCAGGTCCGGATCACGGCCCAGCGCCAGGCGCAGCATCGCGAGGTGGTTGGGCGCGCCGTCGACTTGCGCAAATAGTTCGGCATGCGATTGAGAATGCCGCGGATTGACCTCCAGCAGATGCAACGCGTCGGTATGCTCGTCCCAGAAGAACTCGATGTTGAACGTGGTATGATCCAGACCGATCTGGCTAACGACCCGGTCAGAGATGTCCGCCATTCGTTCGGTTACCCGGCCCGGAACGGTCGCGGGATACTGGTAGCGCACGAAGCTGGGGCTGTCTTCGTGAGTCACCGAGTCCACCACCCCCAGCGTGTAGGTCTCGCCACGGTAGCGATAGCCTTCGAAAGTCAGTTGCCTGCCGCTCAGCGCCTCCTCGGCCAGGCAGATCTGGCCGCCGACGGAAGCGATTTCGGAGGGGAGTTCGAGGTATTCGAGTACGGTCTCGAACGGGGCCCCGATCCGACCGATCCCGTCTCGAATCCGTGCCAACGCATCCTGAAACTCCTGCTGATTGGCCACTCCGAAGGCGAGGTCGGATGAGGCCGACTTCACCGGCTTGATCCACATCGGATAGTTCATGCCCTCCGGCGGCTCGGTGTCTCGCTCGGGGTCAACCAACCCGAAGCGCGGATATTCGTCGATCACTTTCTGCTGCTCGAGACGGCTCCAGTACTTGTGCTCACACTTCACCACCGCCTCCAGGCTCGCGCAGCATGATTTTCCGAATCGTTGACACAGGATCGGGACCATGGAACTCACCGGAAAATCCCAGAAGCCGATAATCGCATCAACCGGCCCCTCGAACGCCTCCAATTGGCCCGCAGCCTTGTCCAGCAAGTCACGCAGCGGGATGTCGTCGCCAAACAGCTCCGCCCTCGACAACAACGAATGGACGCGGTACTGCTCCGCATCGGGCAGATCCCGCAGAATCCGTTCGTTGTGCTCGTCGAGAGCCAGCACCATCACATTGATGGCCATCAATCCACCGCCCTCCTGTAGCTCGAATCATGGTCGAGATGACCGCCACAGCCCGCGGTAAACCGTAACGCGGGCAGTGGCCGGCCGCAGTGGCTGCCGCCGGGTCGAGGACGGGCTGGGCTGTAGTCAGGTGCAGCTGACACAAACGCTTGCGAGGTCCGCCCGGCCGTGGATGCCGAGTTTGTGATAGGTCGCCGTGAGATGTGTCTCGACGGTGTTTGTGGTGATGAACAGCGCTTGGGCGATGTCTCGGTCGGAGTAGCCGGCAGTGGCCAGTTCGGCTACCCGCCGTTCGCTCGGGGTGAGTGCGTCGGGCCCAGATGGGGCGACGTGGAGGGGTCGGCCGCCGCTGGCACGAAGTTCAGTCTTCGCATATTCGATGAGTGGCGTAGCACCGCAGATCTGAGCCAGCTCGATGCCTCGGCGCAGATGCTGGTGCGACTCCTCCTGCCGACCCGAGCGACGCAGTGCAGCGCCGGTGTCGACGAGCGTTTTCGCCTGCTCGAGCCGGGCCGGTGAGCCGGTGAGGACGGTGCCGGCCTCCGTCAGGGATGTCAGACCGTGGTGGTCGCCTGCGACCAGGCCTGCCACCCGCAGGGCGTGTCCCAGCGCGGTGGGCGCGCCCCAACGACGAGCCAGAGCAATTTCCTCAGCCGCCAACTGCTGCGCCTCGTCGCGTCGGCCCAGGCGATACATCGCCAGCGCCGCGCCTGAGCGCCACGCGAGCACGGCGGGATTTCGCCCGCCGTGAGCTGTGAACCGGCGCCCGCAGGCCAACCATGTCTGCAGCGCTTCCGGTATCCGCCCCTGCAGCGCCAGCAGCCGGGCACGGCTGGCGAGCAGCCAGGCCCAGTAGCCGGCGCGCGGCAGCGGCTCCGGTGGGGTGGCCCTATCGAGGACCGCCTCAGCTTCGTCCAGGCTTCCTTGCTCCATCAGGGTGTCCGCCAGATATGCGGCAATGACCGGCGTACCTACCCGTTGGGACGTCGTCGTGACCGCCCACAGAGCATCACGGAGATTCGCCTCGGCCTCGGCAAGTGCGCCGCGCGACAACCAAGCGACACCGCGAAAGCATTTTGCCGGCGCCAACGCGAACACAGAACCACGCCGGTGCGCCACCGCAATCCACGCGTCCAACAGCGGGACCACTTCGTCGAGGTCGGCAGCGATCAAAACAAAGCAGCCGTACACTGTCAAAAAGTTGGCTTGCTCGATAAGACTGCCGTCGTCCAGTCCCCGCCGAGCCAATGCAATCGCGGTGTCATCCCCGACGAGCAGATCATGGAAAGCGATCGTGACATCAAGCATGCGGCTGCCAAGACTGGCATCCGAGGGCCCGGATCGTAGTGCGCTCACCCTGGCGGCGCCGAAAGCGTGCTGAGCCGGATCGACTATCGCAAACTGGATGAGTAGCGCTTGGAGTCGTCGGTGCAGATCGCAGCACTCCACATCCAGTGCCTGGATTGCCTGCGACACCACCTGGCTGGCCTCGACCGCCCGGCCGGCATTGAACAGCGTGATGCCGAGGATTTCCGCAATGGCTGCCTTGCGCTTCGGATCGTCGGTGACAGCCACCGCAGCCATGAGGTAATCGACGCTCTTGGCGGCGTCAAGAAGCTGCGCGGCGGCGCCGAGCGCAAAGAGCACATCTGCTCGTTCGTTCTCCGCAGGAGGCTCCTGGACACACCGCTCCAGATACGCGACCGCACTGTCCGGTGCACCACGAGCGAACGCCTGGTCCGCCGCGCGGCATAAGGTGCTCGCGACAAAACGGTCGCCGGCAGGAGGAATCAGCAGCAGGTGAGCGGCCACCCGTTCAGGGGCGTCGCCGATGCCGGCGAGCAGGTGAGCCGCCCGGGCGTGGCCGTCCAGGCGGGCAGCCTCTGCCAGCCCCTCGTACACCGCGGCGCGTACCAGCGGATGGACAAAGCTGATCGGGCCGGCGTTGCGCGCCTCGCCCGGGCACCGTGGATGCTGCTGCAGGATTTCGATGTCCGCGAGTTGGCGGGCGGTCTGCGCGGCGTCGGCGGCCGCCAAGCCGGCCAGCTGTGCGACGTGTGGCAGCTTGGCATTGTCGCCCAGGACGGCCAGCGCGCCGCAAAAAGTGACAGCTGGTGATCCCAGCCGCGCCAACCTCAACGCCACCCGTCGCTTCACCGCCTGCGGGCCGATCTCCTTCAGGCGCGCCACTCCATCGGAGTTTGCGTCGAGGCCCTCGGCGGCAGCCGCGTCGGCGAGTTCCCGCAACAGCAGCGGGTTGCCACCCGTGGCGATGTGGCAGGCATGGCAGAACGCGTCCTGGGCCCCTTCGCCCAATACGATGCGCACCAGCTGCGCGGAGGCCGCTTCGCTCAGCGGGGCCGGGCGCACCACCGTGGCCGGCTGGTCGGTAGCGATCTGCGCCAGGAGGTTTTGGTCAGCCCCGGGTTCAGCCGGCCGCAACGCCACCACCAGCAATAACGGCAACCCTTCCAACCGCGGTATGAGGTAGGCCAAAAAGCGCAGCGACGGCCGATCTGACCAATGTAGATCGTCGATGATCAGCATCAACGGGCTCTGAGCCAGGTTCGCGGTCAGCCAGAACAACCCGTGTAGCAGGGCGAACGACATATCTGCGCCTTCACCCGAAGAATCGACCTGGTCAAACAGCACCGCCACTGTTCGAGCGGCACCGGCGAGCAGATGATCCCGTTGGGCCTTGTCCGCACCAGCAAGGACACGCTCGAACAGTTGGCGCACGACACCGTAGGCGAACTCCCGCTCAAGCTCTGACCCGCGCGCGGCCAACGTTCGCATGCCGACCCGCTGCGCATGTTCACGGGCCGCGGCCAGCAGCCGGGTCTTGCCGACCCCGGCCGCGCCTTCCACCCGTACCAGCTGACCCGATCCCCGACGCGCAGCGTCGATCAGCGCAGCCAGCGTCTGTAGCTCATGTTCGCGCTCCAAGAGTTGGAGAGCCCGCGCTGCCGGCCGATACGCCTCGTGACACCTCGCGCCGTCGCGTAGAGGCTGTTCTTGCTGGTGGTTCACGCCGTTATTGCCGGACCCATTCGATGTCGTGCTCGCCGTCCGCTCGATATTCACATCGGTTAGCTGACGCCAACCGCCGAATTCAACCGGCTCATCGCCTCGGTCTGGGCAAGCCAACTGCAAGCGTGGATTAGCTGCCAGCATGGCTTGGTGAAGTGATCGCAGTTCTGGGCCGGGGTTGATGCCCAATTCCGCGGCCAACAGCGTGCTGATGTGCCGGTAGCAGTCCAGAGCTTCGGCCTGCCGACCAGAGCGGTAAAGGGCGAGCATGCGTTGTGCCCAGAAGCGTTCCCGCAGCGGATGGCGCGTCGTCAACTCACCCAACTCCGCGGTCATCTCCTGGTGGCGGCCCACCGCGAGGGCAGCATCGATGCACAGTTCTCGGGCCAGCAGCCACCGCTCATCCAGCCTCGGGAGGACCTCTCGGTGCAGGACCTCCGATGGCACATTCGACAATGGTTGGCCACGCCACAATCCCAGCGCATCCGACAACAGCACCGAAGCCCGGTCCGATCGGCCCTCGGCAGTCGCGACCTTGGCCTGATCTATGAGAGCCTCAAAATGGTGCAGATCGAGGTTATGGCCGGACAAATCGATGCGATATCCCTCGGCGCAGGTGATGATCGGGCCGGTCCCAGCGGTGGTATCCAATGCCTGACGCAACCGCATGACATAGGTACGTAAGGTGGCCCGGGCACCGGCCGGTACGGAATTGTCCCATAGCTGGGCGATCAGCTGATCGACTGTCACGACTCGGCCGGTGTCGACGAGCAACGAGGCGAGAACCACCCGCTGCTTGGCCGCTCCGACCGACACCGGATGCCCGCCGATCGATACCTCCAGCGGGCCCAGCAGCTTGAACTCAAAGCCCGCCCTCACCCCGACCCCCCAAGACCGCGGCAAACCCGGCGGGCCACGACACCACTCCGGTCCACGACCGCCCCGGCGTGAGCATCCTCCTCCGCCGCGTGATCAGCAAGTCATTATCACGTCATCGGCGCGATACACGGACCTGCAACCGTAGAGCCGTAACCGACGGCGTTCCGACGAGGGTTCCAGCGTGGGGACCACAAGCCTTTACCTGTACGGATTATATCCGTGCATCACGAACGGCGCTGAGCGTTAGTAGTAGGGGGAAATGACGATGGCTGAAAGCGTGGGCCGTGTCGCTGCGCTGTGGCGATTTCCGGTGAAGTCGATGCTCGGTGAGCAGCTCGACGCCGCCGAGCTGAGCAACTCCGGACTGGTCGGTGATCGCGCGTACGCCCTGATAGACGCCACCACCGGCAAGGTCGTCAGTGCGAAGAGCCCGCGATTGTGGCCACACATACTGGATTGTCAAGCCCAGTTCCTGGAACCTCCCCAGTTAGGCGAGGACCCACCGCCGGTACGGATTACCCTGCCTGGCAGGGTCTCGGTCACCAGCGATGCGTCCGATGTCGACACCGTCTTGTCGGATTTTCTCGGCCGTAAGGTGCGACTGGCGCGAGCCGCGCCGATGGACTCCACCATTGATGAATACCTCCCCGACGTTGCCGGACTGAATCCGGCCGGGCACCGGGACACCATGGTCGAGGGTCGGATCGGATCAGCGTTTTACGCCGACGCAGGCCAACCGTCGCCGGTTCCGGAAAAATCCTTTTTCGACCGTTTCCCCCTGTCAGTGCTGACCAGCTCTACCCTCGAGCAACTGCGTGAGCTGGCGCCACAAACCCGCGTCGACGAGCGCCGTTTCCGCATGAATGTCATCGTGGCCACGGCCGGCTCCGGATTCGTGGAGAACTCGTGGCTCGACCACCGTCTGGTGATCGGCGACGTCGGCATCGACGTCGCGCTCCCCGATCCGCGGTGCGTGATGACCACTCTTGCCCAAGGCGACTTACCGCACGACACGAACGTTCTGCGCACCCTCGCCCGATACAACAGGATCGACGTGGGCGACGACGGATTGTTCCCCTGCGCGGGCGTCTACGCGGTCGTCGCAACACCGGGACGAATACACCGGGGCGACCAGGCGGTACTCAACTAACCGGCCTCAACTGCGATCTTCACCCGACTTCCGGAGGTCTGAGCCTGTGACCAGCGTCGGCGCACAACCATTGTCCGCCGTCTCCACGGCACCATCCCAACTGCGGTCTGATGCGCTGGGATTTCCCGCGCTGTTGGCCCAGTCGATCGCTCTCATCTCACCGACGATGACCGCGGTCCTCATTATTCCACTGGCGTTCTCCAATGCCGGACAGGGCACCTGGCTAGCCTACCTTTTCGGCACCGCGATGCTGCTTTTCGTGGTATTCAATCTCAACCAGTTCACCCGCCGATCCACCTCCCCCGGCTCGATGTACGCCTACACCGGGCGCGGCCTCGGTGCAGTCGGTGGGGTTCTGTCCGGGTGGACCCTGATCTGGTCGTACTTGTTCATCGGCGTGGCCGGCATGACCGGCTTCACCATCTTCTCCCGGCAGTTCCTCGATATCGTCGGCATCCACGGCTCCATTCCGGCCTTCATGTTCTTCGCAATCAGCGCAGTGCTGTGCTGGATGCTGGCGGTGAAGGATATCCGGCTGTCCTCCATGCTGACGCTCATCCTCGAGGGACTCTCGGTGGTGTGCATCCTCGCGCTGGCCGCCATCGTGCTGTTCAAACACGGAAACCCGGTCGACTCCACCCAGGTTCACCTCGAAGGGGTAAGCGTGCGCGGCATGAGCCTCGCCGTCGTCGCCTGCATCTTCAGCATGGTCGGCTTTGAAAGCGCCACCGCGCTCGGCGCCGAAGCCCGCAACCCCTTGCGCACCATCCCCCGAGCCGTGATCTGGAGCCTCATCCTCACCGGTTTGTTCTTCGTCTTGATGGGCTACGTCGAGGTGTTCGGCACCCGGGGCCAGCCCCAGACCCTGGACACCCTGGCCACCCCACTGAACACGCTCTCCGACCTCTACAATGTGAGCTCGTTCAAGCTTCCACTGTCGCTCGGCGCGATGATCAGCTTCTTCGCGCTGTCCCTGTCCTGCCTCAACTCGGGTGCCCGGATCATCTATCCGATGGCCCGGCACTCGATCTTTCCCGCTCGGCTCGGCACAGTGCATCGTTCGAACGCAACTCCGGCCGCCGCACTCAGCGCTTACATCCTGCTGATGTTCGCCGTGCCGGCACTGTGGTCCACCCAAACCGATGTGCTGACCGTCTTCAATGGTGCCGGCACGTTAGCCGCATTCGGCTTTCTACTCGCCTATTTCATGGTCTCCGTGGCCGCGCCCATCTACCTGCGCAAGCTCGGCGAACTTAAGCTCGCCAACGTGGGCGTAGCGGTGCTCGCCTTCGTGTTCCTGCTGGTCCCCACCATCGGCAGCTTCTACCCACTGCCCGCCTATCCGATATACCTGTTCCCCTACGTCTTCCTGATCTATATGGCACTGGGAGGCGCCTGGCTGTTCATCGCCGCCCGCCGCCGTCAAGGCATCCTCGAAGAGATCGAAACCGACCTGGAGGCGGCCTCCTGAGCGGACCGCCCGAGCGATGCGATGCGCGCTGCCGCCGCCCATGGGCGGCGGCAGCCGCGCGATCAGCCGGAGGCGACGGCTCGAACGGCCTCTTCCACCGGCGTGTCACCGGCCACTAGTTCCAAGGTCATTGCGCTTGCCGGCGTGTCCAGTAGCGCGAGAAGGACTGCGGCGACGTCATCGCGCGGCACGGCACCACGGCCGGTACGCACGCCAAGCCGGACCAGCCTGGTGCCCGGCTCATCCGTCAGCCGTCCAGGCCGCAGAATCGTCCAATCCAGGCCGGCGCGCGAGGCGAGGTCGGCATCGGCCGCGCCCTTCGCTCGCAGGTAGGCGGCGAAGACCGGCTCCGTACCCGGTGGTGGCTCCTGATCCGCGCCCATCGCTGAGATCATCAGGTACCGGCGGACTCCGGCCCGTTGCGCAGCGTCAGCACATAAGACGGCAGCGCCTCGATCCACCGTCTCCTTACGCGCCGTCCCGCTACCTGGTCCGGCCCCGGCCGCAAACACCACCGCATCCGCGCCGTTGAGGTGACTGGCGACCTCATCGACCGATGCCGACTCCAGATCGCACATGGCCGGATCCGCGCCGACCGCGCACAGGTCATCCACCTGCGCCGGGTTACGGATGATACCCACTGGAAGGTCACCGCGGGCCGCGAGCAGCTTCGCCAAGCGCATGGCGATCTGCCCATGTCCGCCCGCAATGACGATACGCATGGTGGGACCGTACCGCCCTGGCCCGGAAGGCGAGACCTGAACCGGAGCCGCTAATGCCCGATGGCCTGCTTGCGCCGCTCCATCAGCCGCCAGATCATCGGCGTGAAGACGAGCTGCATCGCGAGATCCATCTTGCCGCCGGGGCAGACGATGGTGTTCGCCCGTGACATGAACGAGTCGTGCAGCATTGAGACCAGATATGAGAAGTCGATGCCCCGCGGATCGGCGAAGCGGATGACGAGCATTGATTCGTCCAGCGTTGGAATGGTCCGGGCGATGAACGGGTTGGACGTGTCGACAATCGGCACCCGCTGGAAGTTGACGTGGGTCCGTGAGAACTGCGGGCAGATATAGTTCACATAGTCGGGCATGCGGCGCAAAATCGTGTCGGTCACCGCCCCGGTGGAATAGCCCCGCGTCGCCTTGTCACGTTGGAGTTTCTGGATCCACTCCAGGTTGATCACCGGGGTGACTCCGATCAGCAGGTCTACGTGCTGCGCGACGTCAACCTTGTCGGTCACCACCGCCCCGTGTAGCCCTTCGTAGAAGAGCAGATCCGTGTCGGCGGGCAGATCTTCCCAGGGCGTGAACGTACCGGGAGTCTGGCCGTAGGGTTCTGCCTCCTCGTCGTCGTGCAGATACTTGCGCACCCGGCCCCGACCGTTCTCGCCGTACTGCCGGAACAGCTCCTCGAGCTCCTCGAACAGGTTCGCCTCCGGACCGAAATGGCTGAGCGCGTGATCACCGCGCTCAGCCATTGCCATCTGGTCCTTCATCTCGGTGCGGTCGTACCGATGGAAGCTGTCGCCCTCGATGAGTGCCGCATTCACGTGTTCCCGTCGGAAAATCTGTTCGAAAGTGCGCATCACCAATGTCGTCCCAGCGCCCGAGGAGCCGGTGATGGCGATGATCGGATGCCTGGCTGACATAGCCTTTCCCTTCGCTCAACCGTTGGTGCGAAACAGGCCGCGGGTGCCGTAAAGCGGTGCGTCGTCCTTGACCACGGTATGGTCGCGGTGATATTGCTCGATGCGCTCGACCTCTTCGCGCACACCGAAGATGAACGGGATGCGCTGATGCAGGTCCTCCGGCGTGATATCGAGGACTCGCCCACGTCCGGTACTTGCGAGGCCACCCGCCTGCTCGATGATGAAGGCCACCGGATTGGCCTCGTAGAGCAAGCGCAGCCGACCCTGCGTGGCGGGGTCTTTCGAATCGCGCGGATAGAGGAATACGCCACCGCGGGTGAGGATGCGGTGCGTCTCCGCGACGAGCGACGCGACCCAGCGCATGGTGAAGTCTTTACCGCGCGGGCCCGTACTACCAGCAAGGCATTCGTCGACGTAACGCGTTACGGCCGGTTCCCAGAATCGGCTGTTCGAGGCGTTGATCGCGAACTCGCGCGCAGTGGCCGGAACCTGGATCGCCGGGTGCGTGAGGATGAATTCGCCGAGCTGCGGCTCCAGCGTGAACCCGTGCACACCCGTACCGACCGTCAAAACGATCATCGTCGAAGGGCCGTAGATCGCGTATCCAGCGCAGACCTGCTGCGACCCGGGCTGCAGGAAGTCTTCCGCGGCAGCCTGCGCGCCGGGATTCGGGGCTCGCAGAATCGAGAAGATGCTGCCCACCGAGAGGTTGACGTCGATGTTCGACGAACCGTCGAGTGGGTCGAACGCCAGCAGATACTTACCTCGCGGATAGCGCTCCGGGATCGGATGCGGCGCCGCCAGCTCCTTGGACGCCATCCCGGAGACCACGCCGCCCCATTCAGTAGCGCGCAGGAACAGGTCGTTCGCGATCAAGTCGAGGTCCTGCGGCGTGTCCCCCGCAACAGCGGACGTCGCAGCGGTCCCCAGCGCACCGTACGCCACCCGTTTGGCGATCGCCTTGCACGCCATCGCCACGTCGAGGATCAGCGAGTTCAACTTCCCGCTGGCGCCGGGATAGCGGCGCCGATCCTCGATCAGGAACTGGGTGAGCGTCGTACGGTCGGTGAGCATGGCGTCCTTGGAGATTCCCGGTGGAGTTCAGCCTAGAGCCCACTGCGAGTCGCGTTGCCGTTGGGATGGCTCGCCGGCAGTAGCCGCCGCCGACCGTGCCGGCGGTCACGGTTATCGTGGCGGCGCCGACGTCCGGTGCGTGCCGGTAACCGCCCAAACCTTGCCATTAGCCTTGGAAAGTACGTAGAGCTCTCCATGGCTGTCAGCGCCGAATCGCAAATCGACCCGAGGGCTGGCTGCCAGCTGCTGCATGGTGATCGGCTGGCCGGTGTCAGTGAAGACCGCGAGCTCATAGACTTTGGCCAGCCTGGCGCCTGAATGCATTTCCGTTGCGTCAGCATAAAAAATACGACCCGGCACGAAGTCCGCGAACACATACGTGCCGCGCAGCTCAGGGACCTTACTACCCCGGTACACGAAACCGCCGACTACCGCGTGTCCGCTGGTTCGACACAGCGGCTGGCCCGGCGGCGGGTTGTGCGCGAAGGCCACCACGGGGTAGGTGTATCCGTACTTGCCGTCGTCGGCAGGCAGGACAAAGACACCACAGGAGGGATCGCCTGACTTGAATACAAACGGGCCCTCCCGCTGGCTCCACCCGAAGTTATCTCCGGGATGAACCTCATAGATTGATTCGATCTGCTGCTCGCCGATGTTCGACAGGAACATCCGGTGGCCCTCGCCCGAGTCCCAGCTGAAACGTACCGGATCGCGCAAACCGGAAGCGTAGATTTCCCTCAGCGCGGCTCCCGGCTTGCCCACAAAGGGGTTGCTCGCTGGAATCCCGTACTGTCCGTTGGCGCCGTTGGTGCCCCGGGGGTCGATCCGAAGGAGCTTACCCTGCGGGACCCGCAGATCCTGCGGAACGGTAGTCACCATGCCCGGGCTTTCCTCGCCGACCACGCCCCCATCGCCGACCGCGATATAGAGCAACCCGTAGTCTTTGTCGCCGGGCCGGGACGTGGAGTTGAAGCCGATTTGCTGGATCCCATGTATGGTGTCGAAGAATCCGATCCGAAGCACTTCTCGCCGCGTCCCGCGGAAGGTATCGGCTGCCGGATCAGCTGCCTTCCACTCGGTCACCACACCGTGCGCGGGCGTGTTCTGCGGGTACGGCAGGTCGGGCACCTTGGTTTGTGGGACCTTCGGGTTGAGGGCGGGCCCCTCCTCGGTGTGGACGGTGTAGAATATGCCGTTTCTGCCGTATTCAGGATCGAAGGCAGCTGATACAAACCCGCTCGACAGGCTCTTGGTGTTCAAGAAATTCGGCGCGAGCTCGGCGCCCAGATCCAGATACGTTTGCGGCTTGCCGTCCTTGATAAGATACATCTTGCCGTTGAGGTCGGGCACGAATAGACGCCCCGAGCCGTCCGGGACCTCGCCCAGATAATTGATTCGGGCCCACCGGTCAAGATTGTCACCTGGCGCCGGCGGTGGGTTGGGTTTCGACGGCGGGATCGTCACCAACTCTTGTAACGTCAGTCCCAAACCGGACGCGACCGGGTCCGCCAGCGGATGAACAAGCGGACCGACCGCTTGCGGCGCGATCGCTTGCGACGCCGAACACGCTGCCGTCACGAAAACGGCAACCGAAATCGTCACCATGCTGATAAAACGGATCATCCGTACAGTTCCATCATTCACCGGTAGGATTCTCGTCGATCTGTACGTCCATGGCGCGGATTGCTTCGAAGAGCTGATCCGAGGTCCAACCCGGCTCGATATCGTCGATCAGCCCGGCCGCTTGACCCAAAGTGAGGTCAGCTGTCCTGGTGTCGTCATTTATTTGGATGAAGTAGCTGATGAAGGTGGGGCGTCCGGCGCCGGCAGGAACCGATTTGGGACTCACCTCGTCTTTCTTGACCGTGGCCTTGGCTCCCTTACAGCCGCTGGCGTTGAGACGCTCTTCGACCGCGGCGGCGATCCTGCGGGCCTCGTCTACAAGCATTGGCCTATCTCCTTCAGATCGTTTGCCCACAACCGTAGACCCTTATCACCATGCCTGAGCGTCAGCATCGTACTGCGCTGACCCATCCCGCAACACGGCGCCGACAAGCGCCGGTATTGTCGCGTTCCACGCAACTGGCGACCACACCGGCCCAAACCCGCCCCACTACCCGGGAGTAGTCAGAACCTTGTCTGCCAAGGCACCGACGGATGCGCTGTCATCGCATCGGGGCCGGTGGTTGCTTGCCATGGCGTTGCTGACGGCCACCGGGATCGTCGCGATCGACCACGCCTACCACGCCTTCCACGGCCTCCACGGATTCCTCGATCTTGACGTATACCGGCTGGGCGTGCGGCAGTGGCTCGATGGCGGCGACCTGTACGGCACGCTGCCGGCAACCCACGGCGGGGCGAGCCTGCCGTTCATCTATCCGCCGTTCGGCGCCCTGGCGCTCAGCCCGATCGCGCTGGTCCCGTGGAGTACCGCGAGCGTGGTCAACTTCGGTCTCGCGGTCGCCGCGCTCGGCGTGACGATCTACCTGTGCACTCAGCGGCTGCTTCCGACCGGTAACCGGCGGGACGCGCTGTTAGTCAGTGGATTGGCACTGCCGCTGGCGCTGTGGCTGGAACCGGTCCGCGAGACCCTCGGATTCGGGCAGATCAACCTAATCTTGATGGCGTTCATCGCCGCCGACTGCCTGATCGACGAGCCGCGCTGGCCACGTGGCGCGCTGACCGGCATCGCGGCGGCGATCAAGCTGACGCCCGCGGTGTTCGTGCTGTACTTCCTGCTGCGCAGGGACATCAGGACCACCATGGTCACGATCGTCTCCGCAGCGCTGGCCACTGCTGCCGGCTTCGCGGTGATGCCGAGGGAGTCAGTGCGCTACTGGTTCGGCGGTTTCGCCGGCGCGGCCGGCATCTCCGGGGTGCCGTACGCGACCAATCAGACGGTCGAAGCAGCATTGGCCCGGCTGGCCCTGCCACCGCTGGTCGAGTCGGGGTTGTGGCTACTGGTCGCGGCTGCAGTGCTGGCAGCCGCGGTGGCCGGCATCTGGTGGGCGTTGCGCGGGGGCAACGCGGTGCTGGCGATGGTGGTCACCGGGGTGGCCGGCTTGCTGTTGTCGCCGACTTCGTGGTCGCACCACTGGGTGTGGATCGTGCCGGCGCTGCTGGCGATGGTGGCCGAATCCGTGCACAGGCGTTCGGTGGGTTGGCTCGTCGCCACCGTGCTCACCGCGTCGGTGTTCGTCGTCGGAGCGCACAACTCCCTGCCGAGGGGAGCCGGCCGCGAGCTCTCGTGGAGCCCCGGCGAACGTTTGCTGGGCGACTCCTACGTGCTGCTGGCACTCGCGTTGCTGATCGTCTGGGCCGTCCCGGCCGTTCGACCGGGGTGGCACGCGGTCCGTCCACTGCTCACCAGGTTGATCGCGATGATCAGCCGGTGAGTTCCAGGACGGTCAGCGTCCCGCCATCGAGGTTGCTGATATAGGCCTGCCGGCCGTTGGGCAGGACCGCGACACTGGTCGGCCCGGCGCCGGTGGGAATGACCGCCGTCACCTGGTTGGTCCGGGCATCGATCACCGACACGTTGCTGCTGCCCTCGTTGACGACATAGGCGAACCGGCCGTCCGGCGCCCAAACGATGTCCTGCGGGTTTTGTCCTACCGGGATGGTCGCAGTGACCTGGTCGGTGGAGGTGTCGATCACCGACACGGTGCCGGCGTCATAGTTGACGTTGGCGGCCAGCGGCAGGGTGGGGTGGACCGCGATGCTGTGCGGGCTGGTCCCGACCGGAACCGTCCCGACAACCGTGAGGGTGGAGACATCGATCACTGAGACGACGTTGGATTCGTGATTGGCAGTATAGGCGCGACGACCGTCCGGGGAGAAAGCTACCCAATGCGGGTTGGGCGCGACCTGGATTTGTGCGATGACCTTGTTGGTATCGGTGTCGATCACCGATACCGCGGCGATGTCGTGATTCGGGATGAAGAGTCGTTTTCCGTCGGGAGTGATCGCCGGCAGGAATGGGCGTGCGAGCTGCGGAATGGTGGCGATCACCGTGTTCGACCCGGTGTCGATCACATCGATGGTGTGGATCGTCCGCTGATCGTTGTAAATGGTGACATACAGCTTGCGGCCATCGGGAGCGAAGGCCAAAAACTGCGGCGGGCCAGCGGGAATAGGTATTGTCGCAGTGACCTGGTTGATTGCCGTGTCGACCACGGTGACGAGCTGAGCATCCCGGTTGGCCACATAGGCATGGCGACCGTTCGGGGAGACGGCGACGAAACCGGGTGTCTTGCCGACCTGGATGGGGGTACCGAGTGCGGGTATCGCGACCTCTGGTCCGATAAGCGGTGTTGGGCTGGGCGCGACTGGCGCTGATGGGCTGGGGGGCGGTGACGCCCAGTCGTAGCTCAGGCCGACGGCCAGCACGATCGCCACGATGACCGTCACCACCCCCGCCACTAGCAGCCATCCCCGCCGGCCAAGGCCGGTCAAGGCACGGGCTGCCGGGGAGATTGCCGAGGCGGAGGCTGTGATGCCGGTGGGTCCAGCGTTCTCCGGCGAAACGCGCGTGGGCGGCTGATCCGGCGGCGCCTGAGATCCGGCATGACCGTTGTTCGCCAAGGGGATGCCACCTGGCGGCCCAGTGCTGGGTTTCACCGCCAGAGCGGGCGTCATGAGGGGAGTCGTACCGGGGGCGTCGAGCGGGCCACCCGTCGAGGTGGTCGTCGACTCGCGCCGCGTGCTGCGCTGCGCCGGGATCAGCCCGGCCAGACCATTGGCCGCGCTCGCCGCACTGGTCGCCTGGCTGCCGGTCGCCTGGGTGCCGGTTGCGGGGTCTGCGGGAGGCACGGCAGTGGCGGCGGCCTCATCGGCGAGAGTTGCAGCGCCGAGCGCCACGGCGTACTTGGGGTGGGTGTCGACCACGGTGGGGCGTCCCAGCTCGGCGGAGACCATCCGGGCGACCAGCGGGATCCGGGAGGATCCGCCGACCAGCAGCACCGCGCTGAGCTCACCGGGCGCGACCTGCGCCGAGGCCAGGGTCCGTGACAGCGCACCGATGGTGGACTCGATCGGCGCACGGATCAGGTCCTCGAAATCCGCCCGGGTGACGCGCACGTCGAAGTGCCGGCCGGGCAAGAACACCGGAACCACCGTCTCGGTGTCCACCGACAGGGCCTCCTTGGCCGCCACGCAGTCCTGACGCAGCCGGGCCAGCGCCACCCCGGTCTGCGGATCTCCCAGATCCAGTTCGCTGAACGCACCGTCGGCGGCGTAGTCGACGTAGGACAAGATCGCCTCGTCGAAGTCGACTCCGCCGAGGCGTTCGATGCCCTCCGGGGTGCCGAGGATCTCCACCCCGCCGGGTTGCTTGCGCAACACGGTGGCGTCGAAGGTGCCTCCGCCCAGGTCGTAAACCGCCACCGTCTGCCCGTCGGCCAGTTTTCGAGAAGCGGCGTAGTGGGCTGCGGCGGCTTCGGGTTCGGTCACCAACGGCGGGTCGTCCAGGCCCGCGTATTGCGGTACCCCTTCGAACAGCGCCCGCCGGAACGGGCCCCAGTTGGCCGGGTGCGTCAGCAACACCCGCTCGGGCGGCTCCCCCTCGGTCTTGACCACCTTTTCGATGACGTCGCGCAGCAGGGTGCCCAGCAGTTCGGTGACGTCGAACGGCTGGCCACCGAGGATCAGCGGTGTCGGGTTGCCCAGCCGGCGCTTGACGTCGCGGCCGACCCGATCCGGGCTACTCACCGCACGGGATCCGGCGGCTTCCCCGGTGAGCAGGACACCGTCCTCCCGGAGATAGACGACCGCCGGTGTGGCCACCAAACGATCACCCAGGGTGACCATTTTGGCTTGGCTGGCAGAGGTGATCGCAGCCGCGACGAACGTCGTGCCGAGGTCCACCCCGAGGCTGTAGCCCACCGCGCCTCCCTGCCTGAGCGGCTAATAGTAACTCACCGTCACGTGGAATGATCGACACTTCCGAGTAGTACTGGGGAACCGTTCATGGTGTCGCAATCGCGCCGTCTGCTTTTCCTGTTCATCGGGATGCTGGTTCTGGTCGTCTCGGGCTGTGCCAACACAGGTTCGGGGCAGCCGTCCCCGGCGGTTCTCGACGGCACCGGCCGGATCGTGATCCGCAACGCTTCGCTGGTGCTGACCATGGACCCGAAACTCGGCGAGGGTCCGCTCGGTCAGCTCCGGGACGCGGATGTGCTGATCGACCACGATCGGATCGGTGCAGTCGGCAAGCACCTGGCAGCAGGTGGCGCGACGGCGCTCGACGGTCACGACAAGATCGTCTTGCCCGGCTTCGTCGATACCCACAACCACCTGTGGCAAACGCTGATCCGGGGCTGCGCGACGGACCAGGAACTCAACGGCTGGCTGCGCGGATGCGTGCTGCCGCTGTACTCAGCGTCAGTGCCTGCGCCGATCTCCGGCGCAGACGGCTACGCGGGCGCGCGGTTGGGCACCCTCGATGTGATTTCCAGCGGCGTGACGACGGTGACCGACTGGTCGCATGCGTTCAACGCCGACTTCGCCCGCGGAAACCTGCGCGCGCTGCAGGATTCGCGGCTGCGGTTCGTGTTCGCCTACGGGGCCAACCGCCAGCCCGCCACGCTGGCCGAGATCCGCCGGGTCAAACGGGAGTCGATCGACCCGGATCCACTGGCGCATCTGGAGATCGGGGTGCATCCGACCGCGGCGAACTACGACAACACGGTGGCTGCTCAACGGCTGGCCGAGGAGCTCGGCGTGCCGCTCAACGTCCACCTGCACGAATCACCGGCCGACCCGGCCACCGGTCAACTGGATGCGCTGCGCCGCGCAGGTGCGTTGCGGCCCGGCCTGGTCACCGACCACACCATCCAGATGACCGACGCCGACCTCGACGAGCTGGCCGCGCACGACGTCCGGGTCGCGCACAACCCGTTGTCGAACATGCGGCTGGCGTCGGGGATCGCGCGCGTGCCGGACATGCGCGCGCGCAACATGAAGGTCGGGCTCGGCCTCGACGGCGGGACCGACGATGGCAGTGACATGTTCGCGGACATGAAGGCCGCGGTCGGCTTGCAGCGCGCGGTCTCGCATGATCCGGCGCGGTTTCCTACCCCGCCGGACGTGCTGCGGATGGCCACTCTCGGCGGCGCCGAAGTGCTCGGCCTCGATGGCCAGATCGGTTCGCTGACCCCCGGCAAGCAGGCCGACGTGCAGCTGATCAACCCGGCCGCGCTGGACTTCGCCCCGCAACTCGACTGGGTCAGCCAGCTGGTCTTCAACGGCCAGCCGGCCAACGTCGAATGGGTCTTCGTGGCCGGCCGCGCGCTCAAACGCGACGGCCGGGTCGTCGGCGACCAGGCGCGCGTGGTCGCCGACGCGCAGGCCGCCTCGGATCGGATCCAGAAACTGTTGGGGCGCAATTCCCCTCGCTGACGGCGCTCAGCGGGCAAGCTGGTGAGATGGTCATCCCGGTCCGTGACGTCAACCCGGTGCAGCGCACCCCGTGGGTCACCTACGCGCTGATCGCGGTGAACTTCGTGGTCTTCCTGCTCACCCCCGCCTCGGCGATCACCGTGACCGGTGCGGACAGCCTGGCGCAGACGTGTGAGCAGCGGGCGTTTTTCGACCATTACGCGGCGATCCCCGTCGAGCTGGTGCACAACGAGCCGTTGCCGGTGGTGGCCGACGGTGACGTCGGGGTCGGCCCGCGAGGTCCCGGCTGCATCCTCACCGACCCCGGCTATCACAAAGCGCCAGTGCTGTCGGCGCTGTTCTCGCTGTTCCTGCACGGCGGTTGGCTGCACATCCTCGGGAACATGCTGTTTCTGTGGATCTTCGGCAACAACGTCGAGGACCGGTTCGGCCGGCTGCGCTACCTGCTGTTCTATCTGGCCGTCGGGATGCTGGCCACCTACGGGTTCGCGCTGGCCAACCCGGATTCGACCGAGTCGCTCATCGGCGCCTCCGGTGCCATCGCCGGCGTGCTGGGTGCGTACCTCATCCTGTACCCGCGGGCGCGGGTATGGAGCCTGGTCCCATTTCTGCTGTTCATCCCGTTACGGCTGCCCGCCTGGGCCGTGCTCGGCCTGTGGTTTTTGCTGCAGTGGGTCTACACCGCCGGCTACGCCATATCCCAGGCCGGATCGGTCGCCTACCTGGCCCACGTGTTGGGCTTTGTGGCCGGGATACTGGTGGCGTTGGTCATTCGCGGTAGCGAAGGTCGCCGCGACCCGGTCGCGACCTACCCCTACTAGAAAGGGCACCATAGCCGGGTGCCACACACGCCAGCTCTGCAATGCACCCGACGATTGGTGGCCGTGGCTGCCCTGCTCGCGTTGGCGGTGACCGGATGTACGGCGTCGCCGGAGCAGTCGGCGGGACCGTCGCCGACCGGGTCCCCGTTCAGTTTCCGCGTCCTGACCACAGGCCTGGCGGATCCCTACGAGATCACCTGGGGGGCCGACGGTTTCCTCTGGGTCACCGAGAAGACGGGCAAGCGGGTCACCCGGGTGAACCCGTCGGACGGGTCGAAGGCCACCGTGGCCACCATCGCCGACGTGTACTCCACCGAAAGCCAGGACGGCTTGCTCGGTATGGCGTTTCCGGCGAACTTCCTGCACGGCAGCAATGACGTCTATCTCTCCTACACCTATGACGCCGACCCGGGGCAGGCGGTCGACCGGAGGGCCAAGATAGTCCGCTTCACCTACGATTCGGTTGCGCACACCCTGGGTCAACCGGTAGACCTGATAACCGGTTTACCGGCGAGCACGGACCACAATTCGGGACGCCTGCTGGTCGGCCCGGATCAGAAGCTTTACTACTCTATCGGAGACCAGGGAAACAACCAGTTCCAACGTTACTGCAACCCGATACGCGCACAAGACACGCCTACCGCCGACGATGTGCGTAACCGGAATTGGGCGACCTACGTCGGCAAGACTCTGCGCCTGAATCTCGACGGCAGCGTGCCGGGGGACAACCCGGTGATCAAAGGTGTGCGCAGCCATATCTATTCTTACGGTCATCGCAACCCGCAAGGCCTGGTCTTCGGGCCGGCCGGCCGGTTGTTCTCCGCGGAGCACGGTCCCAAGGCCGACGACGAGGTCAATCTGATCCAGGCCGGCCGCAATTACGGCTGGCCGTACGTGTCCGGTTTCCGGGACGGCGAATCCTACGTGTATGCGAACTGGTCCGCATCGACCAATCCGCCGTGCGCCGCCCTGCACTACAACAATTTCGAGATCCCCCCGTCGGTTCCCCAGCAGCAGGAAACCGACTGGAACAGCCCGGACTACACCGAACCCCTCAAAACGCTCTACACCGTTCCCAACGGATACAACTTCCAGGACCCGGCCTGCGGTGACCAGGCATACATCTGCTGGCCGTCGATCGCGCCTTCCAGTATCGATTACGTGCCGGCCGGCGAGGGCATCTTCGACGGCTGGCGCAATTCCCTGCTGGTGACGAGCCTGAAGAACGGGGCGCTGTACTGCTTGCGGCTCACCCAGGACGGCGGTTCGGTCCAGGGCGACATCACCCAGTTCTTCAAGACCACCAACCGGTACCGGGATCTGGCCCTGAGTCCGGATTACCGGACGGTCTACATCGCCACCGACGCCAACGGCCTGGCCGGACCGAAGTTCGGGCCACCCACGGAGAAGCTCGCCAACCCGGGCTCGATCCTGGCGTTCACGTTCGCCGGAGCCGGCTGAAGGGCCGTTCCAGTCGACCCTGCCACTCGGGGTGACAGCGAGGCGTTCACCGGGAACAGCGGGTTGGTGCCGATCAGCCGGCCACGGACGGCTGTGGCCATCGCCACCGCCGCGGTCACGGGCAGGTAACTGCGTGGACGCCACTCGAACAGCATCAGTTGCACTGCGAGCAGGCTCGAGGCCACCGGTGCATTGAACGTTGCGGCCATGCCGGCGACCGGCGACTGCCCGTTATCCGCGTGCGATGTACAGATCGCGAAGTAGGCTCGTCTCCAGCTCCATGTCCGCGACGCGGGCCTTGACCACGTCTCCGATGCTGATCAGGCCGGCCAGCTCGCCCCGATCAACGACCGGCACGTGACGGTAGCGGGATGCGGTCATCTGCTGCATCAGCCGCGCGATGCTGTCCTGCGGAGCGCAGATGGGCACGTTGCGGGACATCACGGCGCTGACCCGCATGGTCAATAATCTGCCGCCATACTTGCCCAGAGCACGGATGATGTCGCGCTCGGTGAGCGTGCCGGCGAACGGTCGCTGACCTAGCTCGTCAGGAACGACCAGCGCCCCGATCTGTGGGGGCCCGTTGAGCCGGCCGATCGCCTCGGCGATGCTCGCGTCAGCCTCGATGGTCTCGACAGATCGGCCCTTCGACTTCAGGATCTCCTCGACCTTCATCAGTCCCCTCCCAATGCCACAGGTACTCCTATGGTCCCTCCTACCAGGGGCCGCCCAACAGGGAAGATGGGCAAGGATCTCTGTGATGCCGAACTCAACCGCTGCCGGAGACGCCATCCGTACCCATCGCTTGGGCAGGCACCTGGTTTGTGCTCTGTTGCTCAGTACCGGCCTCAATGCCTGCGCCGACCAGCCGCCACGGCCGGTGGCGGATCCGATCCCTGTGCTGAGCGACGCTCAACCTTGCGTCAGCACGGGTAGCGTCGCGTTCAGCTGTGCGACATTGACCGTGCCGCTCGATCACGCCGGGCTTCACCCCGGCCCGCCCTCGGCCGGTCAGTTGACGCTGCAGGTAGCGATGGCCGATAACGCCAACGCACCGCGCGGCGTGCTGATTTTCCTCACCGGCGGCCCCGGCCAGCCAGGAGTGCCGTTCGCGTCGAGCGTGGCCAACCTGCTGGTGGAACCACCGGTGGTACGCGACTACCGCCTGGTGCTCATCGACCAGCGTGGTACCGCCGCCGGGGCACTGCTGTGCCCCCGACTACAGCAGGTGATGGGTAGCTCTGATCTGACCGTGCCACCGGCCGGCGTGGTGGCCGCCTGCGCGCAGGCGATCGGGCCGGGCCGGCAGTTCTTCACCACCGCCGACACCGTCGCCGACCTCGATGCGCTACGCCAGGCACTGGGCGTGGACAAGGTCAGCATCGACGGCGTGTCCTACGGCACGTTCGTCGCCGAACGCTACGCGATCCTGCATCCGGACCGGGTCTCCCGCTTGGTGCTGGATTCGGTGGTGCCGCACGACGATCTGGACCCGCTGGAGCTGGCAGCTATCAGCCGCACTGCCGAGGTGCTGCGGATGGTCTGCCGGGAGAACGGCTGCCCAACCGATCCGGCGCAGGATCTGTCCACGGTGGTGCAGGCTCGCCATGACGGCCCGGAACTGCTCGACACCCTCACCGGGTTGAGCATCGGCACACCGCAGCTGGACGACGTCCCCGCCGCGTTGCACGAGGCGGTAGGCGGCGACTATGCGGCACTGGACGCGATCATCGCCGCCGAGCATCGTGACCAGGCGGCGACTGCCCAGGAACTGAGCCAGGGTCTGCATGCCAGCACATTGTGCGAGGATTTGCGCGGCCCGTGGGGTGACGCCACCACGCCGGTGTCCGGCCGGGTGGCGGCCACCCAGCCCGCCGTAGCCGCCCTGCCGGAGGCAGCTGTCTTTCCCTACGATCGGGCCACCGCGGCCGGCAACGGCATTGCGGTGACCTGCGAGCAGTGGCCGTCGACGCCGGTGGTGGCGTTCCCGGCCGGCCGCGACCTGCCCGCGGTCCCGGTGCTGCTGCTGGCCGGCGACCACGACCTGTCGACGCCGTTGCCGTGGGCGCAGCAGGAGGCCGCGCATGCACCCCGAGGACAGCTGGTCATCATCCCGGGCTCCGGCCACTCCACCCAATCCAGCAACGCGCCGACAGCCCGCGCCACCGTCACCGCCTTCCTCACCCAGTCCTGACCGCGGGGGGCGGGTTAGCGGGGGTGCTGGGGGTGTCGGTGGTCGGGGTGGGAGCGGGATCTGAAATGGGCGGTGGCGACGGTGGCGCCGCGGCCGTCGGTCAGCCTGGCGGTGGCCAGCGTGTTGCGGTCGACGGGTGCCGGGCCTCCCCACGAGCCGTGCCCGTGGGTGACGGGGAAGGTGCCGACTGGCACGGCTGAGCCGTCCCGACGGACCACCTCGCAGTGCACCGTGTTGCTCGCGGTACCGCCATCGAGTGACAGGTAGATCCAGGACGGTGTGCCGGGGTAGACATAGGCGTTGCCGATCTGTTGTTGCGCGGTGGTCAGTGGTGCATAGATGACGGTCCGCTCATCGGCCTGGGTGGTCTGAGTGGCCTGGGTGTCGACGTCAGCCGGTGCACCGTTGCCGTTCGAGTAGCCGAGAATCCATCCGCCGGCGGCTCCGGCGAGGGCGACCAGGCCCGCGGCGGCGGGTATCCACCACCGCCGGGCGTGCGGTGCCGGCGGTCTCAGCGCCCTGATCACCCGCTGTTCAAACCCGGCGGGTGGCTGTGCGGCCGGCACCAGGTCAACCAGCCGGTCGGCCGTGACCGTCAGTGCGGACACCATGTCCTGGCAGGCGGGGCAACCCTCCAGGTGCGTCAGCGCGTCGGCGCGCTCGTGTCCGGGCAGTACATCCAGGGCCAGTTCCGCCGCGGCTTCCCGGCACTGCTGGCAGGTCAGCTCAGCCATAATCGGCTCGCGGCACGGGTAGCGCGGCGTGCAGCTTGGTCATGGCGGCGCGGATACGTGACTTCGCGGTGCCCACCGGGACGTGCTCCGCGTCGGCGATCTCCCGGGCGGTCAGCCCGTGCACCGCGGCCATGACCACGGCTCTGGCCTGCTCGGCCGGCAGAGTAGCCAGCGCGGTGCGCAGCTGCGTAGACGTCTCGCTCGCCAGCGCGCGGCGTTCGGGGCTGTCGGTCATGGCCGCAATGAGCGGCAGCAGGTCTTCCGGATCGATCGGTGCGGGACGCCGGACCCGCGCGGCGTCCACCGCGAGGTTGTGGACGATGCGGGTCAACCAGGTACGCACCGATCCTCGTCGCGGGTCGTAGAGCCCAGCGTGTCGCCAGGCGCGCTCGAAGGCTTGTTGGGCGATATCTTCGGCCAGGCCGCGATCGCTGACAACGGCGAGCGCCACACCGAACACCATCGGCTGAAACCGGCGGACGAAAGCCACCGCCGCCTGCGCGTCTCCAGCGCCCAGGCCGGCCAGCAGCATGTCGTCGGACATCCGCCCCACGCGTGCCCCACGGACGGGCATACTGCCCATTACACACCTACCCCGACTCAGGCCCGCCACCGCGCGGCTGCGCCCCGGTGAGGGTGGTCAGCGCGGCGTCGAGTACTTCGAGGGTGGGTCGCTGGTCGGGGTCCCGGTGCAAGCAGGCGTCGATGACGGTGGCGACGTCAGGAGGTAGCCGGCGCCGGGCCCGGATCTTGGGTGCCGGGTGGGCCTGCAGGGCCTGGCAGCGCGACATCGTCGAGCCGGTCGACAGGGACACATCGGGGATGTCGAAGGGTTGGGTCGCGGTAGCGGCTTCGTAGAGCACCAGGCCGATGCCCCAGACGTCGGCCGGCGGCCCGAGCTCGCCGCCGGTGAGCTGCTCGGGCGCCATGTAGCCGGGTGTGCCGGTACCCGCGGGGCAGCGGCCTGGCGGACGGGCCAGGCTCAGGTCGATCAAGCGGGCGACGCCCTGGCTGGCGATGATGTTGCTGGGTTTGACGTCGAGGTGCAGGTAGCCGCGGCTGTGCAGGTAGCGCAGCGCCGAGCACAACTGCTGGCCCAGGTAGCTCAGGTCCGCGGCGCTGAGTTTCGCGGAACGCCCGGACCCGGGCCGGCGGCTATCACGGTCGAGTAGGTAGCTCAGGGTGGCGCCGGTGAGGTTTTCCAGGACCAGCAGCGGCGGCTGCCCGTCCGGCCGGGTGAGGTAGTCGTAGGCGCGCACCAGATGGGGGTGAGACAGTGACAGCAGCAGCCGCGCTTCGCGGTTGAGGTGGCGCCGGGCCGAGGCGTCGGTGGCGGCATCGGGCCGCAGCGTCTTGATGAAACACCGGCAGTAGCGCTGCGCACTCCATGCCTCGTAGCAGTCCAGATCCTCCCCGCGGCGTACGTGCTCGATGACCAGGTATCCGGGTGCGAGCTGGTGTCCCGGCGGATGAGGCGGGGGCTCGTCTGCCGTGATATCGGAGGTCATAGCGGTTCCGGCTGAAGGCGCGGCTGGTGGTGCAGCCGGTAGAGCTGGGCGTAGCTCGGATTGCTGAACAGCAGCTCGTAGTGGGTGCCGGCGCCGGTGATCCGTCCGCGGTCGAGGAACAGGATCTGGTCGGCGTCGGTCACCGTGAGCAGGTTGTGCGAGATGATCAGCGTGGTGCGCCCGGACATCAGCCGGCGCATCGGCGCCAGGATGCGCTGGGCCGACGCGGCGTCCAGCCCGGTGGTCGGCTCGTCGAGCAGCAACACCGGGGCATTCCGGATCATGGCTCGGGCGATGGCCAGCCGTTGGCGTTGACCCCCCGACAGCAGCCGGCCCCGTTGCCCGATCCGGGTGTCGTAGCCGTCGGGCAAGGCCCTGATGAACTCGTGGGCGTCCGCCGCGGTGGCCGCCGCCACCACCTCGGCGCCGGTGGCGTCGGGCTTGCCCCACAGGATGTTGTCGCGGATGGTCCCGTCGAAGACCAGTGTTTCCTGCAGTACCGTCGCCATGTTGCCTCGTAGGCTGGCCAATTCCAGATCTCGCAGGTCGACCCCATCGAGGGTGATGTGGCCGATGTCGGGGTCGTAGAACCGCAGCAGCAGCTTTCCCAGGGTGGACTTGCCGGCCCCGCTCGCGCCGACCAACGCGATCTTCTGACCCGGCATCGCGGTGAAACTGATCGCGTCGAGGGTCGGTCGGCCGGCGCCGGGATAGGTGAAGGTCACCGCGTCGAAAACCACGGTGCCGTGGGCCTGGCCCGGCGGGATTACCCGCGCATCGGCGGGATCCGGGATCTCGGGCTGGTGGTTGAGCAGGTCGATGATGCGCTCGGCGCTGGCGCTGGCGGCGTAGACCGTGTTGGATAGCCGACCTGCGCCCCGGATCGGACTGTAAAGCCTGGTGAGGTAGGTGACGAACACCAGCAGCCCACCCAGCGTGATCCGATCGTGTTGCAGCGCCCACACCCCGACCCCAACCACCAACACCACCCCGACGACCTCCAGTAACTCGATCAGCGGCCGGAACAACGCCTCCAGCCGGGTCGCGGCCATCTCCGCAGCGAACCGGCCGAGGTTCTCCCGATGGAACCGCTGCGTCTCGGCCGCTCGACGGTCATAGGCCTGCACCAGGGCGGCGTTGCCCAAGCTTTCCTCGGCTACTGCGGTGACCGAGCCCGACCGCCGTCGCTGCTCCCGGGAGGCGTCCTTGATCCGGGCCGAGAAATAGCGGGCACCCAGCGCAAACGCCGGCACGGCAAGCATCGACGCCAGCGCGAGCTGCCAGTTCAGGTAGAACAACGCGCCGGTGAACAGCAGGATCTCAGCCCCGTATGCCAATGTCTGGGTGACGCCGGAGAGCACCAGCTGCTCGATCGCGTCGATATCACCGGTCAGCCGGGACAGCGTGTCCCCCAGCTGGCGGCGGTCGAAGAAGTCCACCGAGAGCCGGTGCAGGTGATCGAAGACCCGGGTGCGCAGGTCGAGCACGAACCGCTCGCCCAACCAGGTCGACAGCACGTCATCCGAGAATGAGCCGACTCCCTGGACGATCGCGATCCCGAGGTAGGCGGCCGCAATGGGCGGGAAGGCGTGGACGTTCCGCGGGACCAGCACGTCGTCGATCAGGAGCTTGAACATCCAGATCTGCGCGGTGTCCAGCAATGGCCCGACGCAGACCAGAAGCAGGCTGACCAGCAGCCGACCCCGGTACGGTCGGGTCGCCGGCCAGAATCGGCGAAAAATCGTCCCGAAACTTATTCGGGGCGCAAGAGCCCCCGTTGTTGCTATTCCCGCCACAGGACTCCGTTCGGGGAATCCATCCTGCCGTTTCGCCACCGAAGGCCTACCCGGCCCCGACTCCGGGCAGACCTGCACTCAACTTGTTGCCCTACCACCTAGCAGCAGCTAGCAGCCCCGACGGCTACCACGGCGACTGCCACGGCGACGGCTGCCACGGCGGCGGCCACTGCGGCGCCGACCGCCGCCACTACCGCGGCCCCCGTGCATTTCACAGCGAGCCCGGTCGAACGGCTCAAAGTAACCGTTCACGATTTACCCTCCCGTCGGTCCGTGTTTACCTGAGCGATGTTTCCGCTCAACCCTTCAGTACGGAAACCGTGCATAGGGGGATTACGGGACCCCGCAGGAACACTCGAACGGCGCAAGGATGCCGCCGGCGCGGCCGGCCGGGCGCAATGGCGTTGCGTCCAAGCGGCAGATAAGTTGCGTCCAAACAGCAGATAATGAGAAAGGAGGATCTCCGGTGATTCGTGGGCAGCCGCATCGATCACCGTCAGCCCGTGCGCTCATGGCGGTGCTGATGGCGGTGCTGATGGCGGTGATGCTGCTCGGCGGGTGCAGCCTCACTCCCCCCGGGGCCGCCGCGCATCCCGTCGGGCCGCCCGTGGCCGGCGTGCCCGGCGCGGTGCCCCGAGCTGATCACATCGTGGTTGTCGTCTTCGAGAACGAGGATTACCAACAAGTCATCGGTGCCGCAGCCGCGCCCTATCTCACGTCACTGGCCCGCGCGGGGGCTAACTTCACCGACGCCCACGGCGAAGGGCACCCCAGCCAACCGAATTACCTGGCGCTGTTCTCTGGCTCCACGCACGGCGTCACCGATGACTCCTGCCCGCAGAACCTAGGTGATCAGCCCAACCTGGCACGCCAACTGCTCGACAGCGGCCGCAGTTTCGCCGGGTACTCCGAAGACCTGCCGGGCGCCGGCTTCACCGGCTGCTTGTCGCCCGAGGGCGGCTACGCACGCAAACACAACCCGTGGGTCGACTTCGCCAACATCCCCACCAATGCGAATCTGCCGCTGTCCGCGTTGCCCACCGACTTCGCCGCGCTGCCCACCGTCGCCATCGTGATCCCCAACCTGTGCCACGACATGCACGACTGTCGCCTGGCCACCGGTGATGCGTGGGCACGGCAGCACCTCACCGGTTACCTCGACTGGGCTCGCACCCATAACAGCCTGCTCATCGTCACCTTCGACGAGGACGATGACAGCGCCGCCAACCACATTCCGACAGTGTTCACTGGTCCCATGGTCCGGCCGGCTGACGTGACCGACCGCATCGACCACTACACCATCCTGCGCACGATCGAGGACGCCTACCAGCTACCGCCGCTCGGCGCGGCCGCCGCTACCCCACCCATCACCGGCATCTGGGCGCCGTAGAAGCACACCCTCGCCACCGGTCGATACCGTCCAGCAGCCGTTGGACTATCTCCGTCGGCGCCGTAGAGGCGCGCACGGCCTGCCGGGCGAGATCGCTCAGCGCCTGGTCGTCGAAACCGTGTACGCCGCGCAAGATCTCGTATTGCCCGGCCAGGCGGGTGCCGAAAATCAGCGGATCGTCCGCACCTAATGCGACCGCAACTCCGGCTCGCTTGAATGCGTCGATCGGTACCTGCGCCAACGTGGAAAGCACTCCGAATGGGGCATAAGAAGTGGGGCAGACCTCCATGGTGACCTTATTCCGGGCGAGGATTTCCAGAGTGGTCGGGCTCGTTGCCGCAGTGATCCCGTGGCCTATTCTGCGCGCACCGAGCAGCTCTACGCATCGGCGCACATGCCGGTGGTCGGAGTAGAAACCCGCGTGCGGGGTCACGACTAGACCGGCGTCACGGGCGATACGGGACGCGAGCACGAAGGTGTCCGGCTCGCCCAGCCGCTCGTCGTTGGAGATGCCGAAGCCGACGACGCCCTGGTCGGCGTACCGGGCGGCAACCCGGGCGACACGTTGCGCCCGCTGCGGCGGCGCCGCCCAACTCACCGCGAGCACCAGGCCGATCCCGACACCGACTGTGCGGGCCGCCTCCTGGCAGGCATCCACCATCATTTCGACCGTTGGATCCAGACCGCCGAGATATGGCTCATACGAACTCGGGTCGATTTGCAGCTCCAACCATCCGGAGCCTTCCGCAGCATCGTCTTCGGCGGCCTCGCGGATGATCCTGCGCACGTCATCCGCAGACCGAATGGTTTGTCGCGCCGCATGGTACTGGCTCTGGAAATCCGACCAGTTGCGGTGGCCTTCGTGCAGCCCCTGGTCCGGGTCGTCGTTAACCAGCGCAGGGGGCAGACTGATACCGTATCGGTCGGCAAGCTCGCGTATCGTTGTGCGTCGCGCCGAGCCGGTGAGATGCAGGTGCAGATGCGCTTTGGGTAACGTTCGCAGTTCGCGCACGACCGAAAGTATGACATCTGACGATCACCGAACCGGGCTCCCCGATAACATCGAAGGGCCGAGCGGAGGTCGGATGGCGACGATTGAGCTGACCAAGGAGAGCTTTTCCGACGTCGTGGGTGGCGCCAAATTGGCGCTGGTCGACTTCTGGGGACCGCGGTGCCGGCTGTGCCGCACGTTCGAACCAGTTTTCGAAAAGGCATCGCAACATCACCCCGACGCGGTGTTCGGCAAGGTCGACGCGCAGGCGCACAGCCAGCTCGCCGCCATGTTCCGGGTCATGTCCCTGCCCACCTTGATGATCATGAAAGAAGGCTTCGTGATCTATGCCAGGTCGGGTGCGCTGCCGCTGGAGGATCTGGAAGACCTGGTGGGTCAGGCTCGCGCACTGGACATGGACGGGGTACGCCGGAAACGCGCCGCCCGTCGTCCAACGGCATCGCACCAGCGATCCCAGGGGACGCCTCGCCCGTGGCGGGGCGTGCGTCCTCCCGGCACATTGGCGTGAGTGACCGGAGGGATTGCCGGCCAATACCGGACGAGCCGTGCCCGTTTTGACACTGCCCGAGCCACCCGCGGTGGCGTCGGCGTACCGGGGCTTGCTGGGGTGTGCTGGGGCGGCCCTAGGCTAGGCGGGTGACGAGTGACCAGCGGGGGTCGGACGCCGTCAAGCGGGGGATAGGCGCCGTGTCGCGAGCAGCGCAGGCACTGCGCGACGTGGTGGCCGCGATAGATGCCGGTGACGTTCCCCACTGCGGGCCGTTGCGCAACTACTTGGTGGGAGTCGTGGTGACACTCGACATGCTCACCACTGAGCAGCCTCAGGAAAGTGCGCGGTAAAAGCGCCGCGACGACCACGATCGAGCGAGTCCGCGCGCGTCGGAGCCTGTGCCACCGCGCTGCCGGCGGGTCTACTTG
>Ga0134125_10000432_pt1 | contig 56915 bp, 55 predicted proteins | sample KB31751_FD_96464 | JGI IMG/M metagenome (GOLD analysis project Ga0134125, IMG submission 96464) | Terrestrial soil microbial communities with excess Nitrogen fertilizer from Kellogg Biological Station, Michigan, USA - KB3-175-1 | ecosystem: Environmental > Terrestrial > Soil > Unclassified ... | reverse complement strand
CGCGCACCTGGATCTCGTCGCCCTTGTTGAGCACGTCCTCGACCGTCTCGACGCGTCTGCCGGGCGAGATGTTCGAGATGTGCAGCAGGCCGTCGGTGCCCTTTGCCAGCTCGACGAAGGCGCCGAAGGTCGTCGTCTTGACGACCTTGCCGGCGAACTCGTCGCCGACCTCGACCTCCTTGGTCATCGAGCGGATGCGGTCCGCGAGGGCGTCGCCCAGCTCGCCGTTCTGCGCGTAGATGAGGACCTGGCCCTCGTCGTTGACGTCGATCTGCGACTCGAACTCCTCGCACAGGCCGCGGATCGTCTCGCCGCCCTTGCCGATCAGCAGGCCGATCTTCTCCGGGTCGATCTGGACCGTGGAGATGCGCGGCGCCCACTTGCTCAGCTCAGCGCGCGGGCCGTCGATCGCGGCAGCCATCTTGCCGAGGATGAACGTGCGGCCCTCCTTCGCCTGCTTGAGCGCGTCGCGCAGGATCTCGAAGGAGACGCCCGTGATCTTGATGTCCATCTGGAGCGCGGTGATGCCGTTCTCCGTGCCGGCGACCTTGAAGTCCATGTCGCCGAGGTGGTCCTCGACGCCGGCGATGTCGGACAGGACGATGTAGTCGTCGCCCTCCTTGATGAGGCCCATCGCGATGCCGGCGACCGGCCGCTTGAGCGGCACGCCCGCGTCCATCAGCGACAGCGAGGAGCCGCACACCGAGGCCATCGAGGAGGACCCGTTCGACTCGAAGATGTCCGAGACGACGCGGATCACGTAGGGGAACTCCTCCTGCGAGGGGATCATCGGCACCAGCGCGCGCTCGGCGAGCGCCCCGTGGCCGATGTCGCGGCGCTTGGGACCGCGCATGAAGCCCGCCTCCCCGACCGAGAACGGCGGGAAGTTGTAGTGGTGGAAGTAGCGCTTGCTCGTCTCCAGCCCGAGCGTGTCGAGCCGCATCTCCTCGCGCGTGGTGCCGAGCGCCGCGACGCTGAACGCCTGCGTCTGGCCGCGCGTGAAGAGCGCCGAGCCGTGCGTGCGCGGGGCGACCGAGACGTCGATCGAGATCGGACGGATCTCGTCGGCCTTGCGGCCGTCCGGGCGCACCTTCTTGACGGCGATGCGCTCGCGCACGAGCGTCTTCTCCAGCTTGTCGGCGACGCGCTGGACGGCCTGACGCGTCTCCGCGTCGTCCTCGTCGGGCGCGTACTTGGCGAGGATCTCCTCGACGACCGCCTTCGTCGCGTCCTGGCGCTCGAGCTTGTCCTCGACGGAGGTCGCTCTGTCGAGCTTTCTGCCGTGGGATCTCGCAACGGTTCTGTAGAGCTTGTCGTCGACCTGCGGGACCTCGACGTCCTTCTTGGCCTTGCCGGCCTTCTTCTGCAGGTCCCACTGCGCCTTGCAGAGCTTCTTGATCGCGTCGTGCGCGATGTCGAGCGCGTCGAGGATCTCCGCCTCGGGGATCTCGTTGGCGCCCGCCTCGACCATCAGGATGGCCTCCTCGGTGCCGGCCACGACGAGGTCGAGGTCGGTGTTCTCGAGCAGGTCCTCCTCGTCGGGGTTGACGACGAAGTTGCCGTCGATCTTGCCGATCCGCACCGCGCCGACCGGCGTCGGGAACGGGATGTCGGAGACCATCAGCGCGGCGGAGGCGCCGTTCATCGCGAGCACGTCGTACGGGTTGACGTGGTCGACGGACAGCGGGATGCCGACGAGCTGCGTCTCGTAGCGCCAGCCCTTCGGGAACAGCGGGCGGATCGGGCGGTCGATCAGGCGCGCGGTCAGCGTGCCCTTCTCGCCGGCGCGGCCCTCGCGCTTGAAGAAGCTGCCGGGGATCTTGCCCGCGGCGTACATCCGCTCCTCGATGTCGACGGTGAGGGGCAGGAAGTCCACGTCGCGCAGGTTGCCTGCGGTGGCGGTGGACAGGACCATCGTCTCGCCCGCCTGGACGACGACGGCACCGGAGGCCTGCTTGGCCATCTTGCCGGTTTCGAAGGAGATCTCCTTGCCCGCGATCTCCACGGCGACGCGCGTAGCGGCGTCAGACATATACGTACTCCTTTGTCTCCGCCCGTCGGTCGGCGGAGTGCTTTGCGTTCTCTTCGGTATCCGAACCCGTCAATCGTAGCGATCCGGCTGCAAAGCGCCGTCATCGAAGATCGTGGGCGTCGTCACGACGCCCGCCCGCACGCCGCTCTCGAAGTCGCGCCGCACGCGCGCGAGGACCGCATCGGAGCGGCGGTCGGCGTCGAAGCGCTCGACGTCGAGGCCGAGCGAGCGCGCCCGCTCCCACAGGTGCGGGTCCTCCAGGCGCGCCTGATCGGCGTAGAGCGCGGCGTGCATCTCCGCGAAGCGGCCCTGGAGGCCGGCCGCCTCCGCCGCGCACGCCGCCGCCCAGGCGCGCGGGTGCTTCGATCTGACGGGGAAGTGGCGGAAGACCCAGCGCCCGGCGGCTGCGGCGAGGCGTTGCTGGAGCGCGCCGCAGTACGGGCACTCGTAGTCGGCGTAGACGACGAGCCGCGGCTCGTCGGAGCCGCCTCCGAGGACGTGGTCGTCGGGCGCGATCGGCGGAAGCGGTGCGCTCCCGAGACCGCCGCTCACTACGCGCGTGCGGCGAGCGCGTCGAAGATCAGGTTGGCGCCGGGCAGGTCGGCTGGCGAGGGCGCCTCGTAGCTCCACTGCACGACGCCGTCCGGCCCGACCATCACAAGCGCGCGCTGCGGGAAGCCCATCTCGTGGTAGACGCCGAACGCTCTGCACGTCGCGCCCTTGGGCTCGAAGTCCGAGAGCTGCTCGATGCTCACGCCGAGCCTGTCCTTGAACGCCGTCTGCGTCCAGGTGGAGTCGCAGGAGACGCCGTAGAGCGTGGCGCCCTGCGCGGCGAACTGTTCCAGCACCTCCTCGTAGAGGTTGAGCTGGTCGGTGCAGACGGGGCTGAACGCGAACGGGTAGAAGACGAGCACCGTCGTCTGCCCCGCGAGATCGGCGTTCGTGAACTTCGATCCGTCCCCCCGACGAAGCGTGAAGTCGGGCGCGGGAGTGCCGGCCGCGACGACGCTCACTTGCGCAGGCCGAGCTCTCTGATGAGCGCGCGGTACCCGTCGAGGTCCTTGCGCTCCAGGTAGTTGAGGAAGCGGCGGCGCCGGCCGACGAGCATGAGCAGACCGCGCCGCGAGTGGTGGTCCTTCTTGTGGGTGCGCAGATGCTCCGTCAGATCGTTGATGCGCTCGGTCAGCATCGCGATCTGGACCTCGGCCGAACCGGTGTCCGCCTCGCCCTTGCCGAACTTGGCGACCAGCTCCTGCTTGCGCTCGCTCGTGAGGGTGCTCATCGGCGGGGAACCGTAGCAGAATGGGCTGCGTAGACCGCCCGAGCGTCCTCGACGTCGCGGCGCATCTGCTCGATCAGCGCCTCCGCCGACGCGAACCGCCGCTCGCCGCGCAGGCGCGCGAGGAACTCCAGCGTGAGCTGCTGTCCGTAGAGGTCGCCGGACCAGTCCAGCAGGTACGCCTCGACGAGCACGACGAGGTCGGTCTTGAACGTCGGGCGGACGCCGACGTTGACAGCGGCGCAGCGAACCTCCTCGCCGACCAGCGCGCGCGCGGCATAGATCCCGTGCCCGGGCTGGATCAGCGCCTGGTCGGGCACCAGGTTGGCGGTCGGGAAGCCGAGCTCGCGCCCGCGTCTGTCGCCGGAGACGACCGCGCCGCGCACCACGAACGGCGCGCCGAGGAAGCGCGCCGCGACGTCGACCTCGCCGGCGAGCACGAGCCCGCGGATGTGCGAGGAGGAGACGACCTCGCCGTCCGCCTCGACGAGCGGGACGACGCGCGTCTCGAAGCGTCCGTCCGCCGCCAGCAGCCGCGTGTCGCCCTGCGCGCGGTGGCCGAAGCGGAAGTTCTCGCCGACGGAGACGTGCGTCGCCCGCAGCGTGTCGACGAGCACGTGCGCGACGAAGTCCTCCGCGCTGCGCTGCGCGAACGCCCTGTCGAACGGGATCACGACGAGCTCCTCGACGCCCAGCTCGGCGACCAGCTCGGCCTTGCGCTCGAGCGTCGTCAACAGCTTCGGCGCCGCCTCCGGCCGCACGACGCTCAGCGGGTGGGGCTCGAACGTCAGCACGGTGTCGCTGCCCTCGATGACGGCGCGGTGGCCGAGGTGGACGCCGTCGAACTCGCCGACGGCCACCCGCCGCGGGCGACGTTCGGCATCCTGCAGGAAGGTGATCCGCATGGCGGGGAAACCTTATCCGCGGAAGCCCACGGTGGGCTTGAGTTGCCCGCCGCGGGGCTCTGCGAGCGCGATCAGGCCCGCATCGTCCGTGAGGCGGACGGTTGCGCCGACCGCTCGGTCGGTGGCCGCCGGATCGGCGACGGCGACCCCGTGCGAGGCGCGCCGCGCCTCCTCCCCGATCAGCTGCAGCTCGGGCAGGAACGCCAGCGCCTCGCTGAGCGCCACGATCCGCTCGGGATCGGCGTCGGCGACGTCGAACGGCCCGATCGCGGTGCGTCGCAGCGTCTCGCAGTAGGCGTCGCCCAGGTCGGCGACCAGCGATCGCACGTACGTGCCCGCGGAGCAGCGGATCGCGAAGCTGCGGCGCGCGCCCTCGCGCGCCAGCTCCTCGAACGCGTAGACGGTCACCTCGCGCTCGGCCAGCTCGACCTCCTCCCCCGCCCGTGCGCGCTTGTACGCACGCACGCCACCGACTCTCACGGCCGAGTAGGCGGGCGGGCGCTGGCGGATGACGCCGGTCGGCAGTGTCAGGTCGCCTTGCGGGAGGACACCGGTCTCCGCGATCTCGCCGTCGGGGTCTCCTGTGGTCGAGGTCGCGCCGAAGCGGGCGACGGTCTCGTACGCCTTCGGGAGCGCCATCAGGAAGCGCTGGACCCGCGTCGCGCGGCCCACGAGGATCAGCAGCAGGCCGGTCGCGAACGGGTCGAGCGTGCCGGCATGTCCCACCTTCACGCCGCTGCCGAGGCGCCGGCGCGTGCGCGCGACGACGTCATGCGACGTCGCGCCCGCCGGCTTGTCGACCAGGACCACCCCGTCCGCATGCATGTCGCGCAGCCTACGGCGCAGTGTCCGCGCATGCCCGCCCGCCGCGCGCGCGTCCGCTCGCTCCGCTCAGGCGCCGCCCGCGCCCGCTGCGGCCGCCGTCGGCATCGAGGGGGACGCGCGGTGGCTGGTGCGCCACCGCCCGCGGCGCCTCGCGGTTCGCAGTGCTCCGCCCGACGCGCGCTTCACAACGGAAGTCCACGGAAGCACGCAGAACGTGACGATCCGTTTTCATGACTGACAATCTGTACCCCTATGCGGTAGGCAATTTGTCAGTCATCGAAGTAGAGCGTGCGGCGGCGGGCGCCGGACCCGGCGGTGCGGGCGGGCGGCAAGGCCGGCGGCGTGGGCGGGCGCCGGACCCGGCGGCGCGGGCGGGCGGCGGACCCGGCGGCGTGGGCGGGCGCCGGACCCGGCGGCAGGGCCGGCGGCGCGGGCAACCGGCGGGTCCGGCGACGCGGGCGGGCGCTCGAAACGTGACGGAAGAGCGCACGGACGCCAGAGAACCTGCTCCTCCCCCCTCCCCAGCCGATCGGCGCACGCGCCGCGCGGCGAGCACGTCGTGAGCGGAGCGCAACCCAGCGCCTACGACGCCAGCGCGCGGAGCTGCGCCGCAACCTGCTCGCGCAGGAACGCCACCAGCTCGTCCCACGGCAGCGTCGTCGAGAACCCGGCCGCCTGGCGGTGGCCGCCGCCGCCCTGCGCGCGAGCGATCGCGGAGACGTCGACGCGGTCGTCGCTCGCGCGCAGCGAGACCTTGCGCTGCTCGGGATCGGTGGCGCCGAGCCGGTCGCGCACGAGCGCGGCGACGGCGGTGCCCTCGATCGCGCGCAGGTGGTCGACGACGCCCTCGGAGTAGTTCTCCTCCGCTCCGGCTTCGGCGAAGTCCGCGCGGCTGAGCTGGGTGAGCGTGAGCCGCCCGTCGTCGTGGCGCTCGACCTGGCCGAGCGCACGCGCGAGCAGCGCGACCTTCGCGTAGGGAACGCCCTCGTAGATGCGGTGGTAGACGTCGTGCACGTCGACGCCGGCGTCGATCAGCTCGGCGGCCATCATGTGCGCGCGCGTGCCGGTGTTCTCGTACATGAACTTGCCGGTGTCGGTGACGAGCCCGACGTAGAGCGCCTCTGCGATCTTCAGCGTCGGCGTCACGCCGAGCCCGTGCATCAAGTCCCACACGATCTCCGCGGTGCACGAGGCTTCGGGCACCACGTGGTTGACCGTTCCGAAGTGGGTGTTGTCGTGATGGTGGTCGAGGTTGACGATGTGCGCCCCTTCGACGTCGAGCGCCTCGGCCGGGTTGCGATCGACGTTGCCGCAGTCGAGGAAGACGACCGTCCGTTCGCCGGCGTCCGCGGGCGGCGCGCTCACGAGCCCGTCGAGCTCGAAGAAGCGGTACTCGTGCGGCAGCGGAAACTCCTCCGCCGCCATGAACATGACCGCGTCCTTGCCGAGCGCGGTCAGGATCTCGTGCATCGCGAGCAGGGAGCCGAGCGCGTCGCCGTCGGGATGCTCGTGCGTGACGAGCAGGAAGCGCTCGGCGCCTTGAAGCTCGGCCAGGACCTCCGCGCGTGTCGCGCGCTTGCCCCGCTCGCTGACGCTCACGGCGTGTCCTCGTGGAGCAGCTCGGTCAGGCGCATGCCGCGCTCGACCGTGTCGTCGTAGGCGAAGTCGAGCGTCGGCGTGTGCTTGAGCCGCAGCTCGGAGGCGATCCGCTGCTGCAGGAAGCCGTGCGCAGAGGCAAGCCCCGCAAGGCTGTCCGAACGCACCGCGTCGTCGCCGAGGACGCTCACGTACACGCGAGCGTGACGCAGGTCGGGGCTTGTCTTGACGGCTGTCACGGTGACGAACCCGACGCGCGGGTCCTTGAGCTCTTGGGTGATGGCGTCGCTGAGCACGGCACGGACCGCCTCGTCGACGCGACGCATGCGACTGCCGCTCATCCTAGACCTCGCACCGGATCCACGTACCCGAGAGCCCGCACCGGTCAACTCCCGATCATCTGCGTACGTCCTCCACCGACACGACGATCCGCTCGACGCGCACCCCCTGGGGGAGCCGTTCCTCCAGCCACCGCTCGACGCGCTCCACCGCGGTCGTGAGCGTCGGCAGGTCGCCGCCGACGAGCGCGGCCGTGAGCGTGCTGCGCTGCCAGAGGTCTTGATGGCCGGTCTCGGCGACGGCGACGCCCAGCCGCGTGCGCAGCTGCGCCTTCAGCGACGAGAGCTCCTTGCGCTTGCCCTTCAGGCTGCCGGCGTCGGGAAAGTGCACGTCGATCACGAGCACGGCGACGAAGCCGGCGCCGTCCTCGACGCTCATCAGGCGAGCTCGCGTTCGACCTTCCGCGTGGTGTAGGCCTCGAGCACATCGCCCTCCTTCACGTCGGCGAAGTCTCTCAGCACGATGCCGCACTCGAAGCCGGACGCGACCTCTCTGGCGTCCTCGTTGAAGCGCCGCAGCGATCCGATCTCGCCGTCGTAGACGACCGTGCCGTCGCGCACGAGCCGCACCTTGGAGCCGCGCACGACTCTGCCGTCGGTCACGTAGGAGCCGGCGATCGTGCCGATTCTCGACGCGCGGAAGATCTGGCGCACCTCGACGGTCGCGACCTGCTCCTCGACCTCCTCCGGCTCCAGCATGCCCTCCATCGCGGCGCGCAGCTCCTCGATCGCGCGGTAGATGACCGCGTAGGAGCGGATCTCGACCCCCTCGCGGTCGGCCACCTGGCGCGCGTCGCCGACAGGGCGCACGTTGAACGCGAGCACGATCGCGTCGGAGGCGGCCGCGAGCATCACGTCGGACTCGTTCACGCCGCCGACGCCGCGGTGGATCACGTTGACGGATATCTCCGTCTGCGGCAGCTTGGCGATCTCGTCCTCGATCGCCTCCAGCGAGCCGGCCACGTCGGCCTTGAGCACGAGGTTGAGCTCCTTCAGCTCGCTGCGGAAGATGTCCTCGAGCGAGATGCGCTTGCCGGAGCGCCGCGCGAGCGCCTCGGTCTTGAGCCGATTGGCGCGCTCGCCGGCGAGCTGGCGCGCCTTGCGGTCGTTCTCGACGACGCGCACGAACTCGCCTGCCTCCGGGACCGAGTCGAAGCCGAGAATCTCGACCGGCTCGCCCGGCTCGGCCTGCTTGACGCGGTTGCCGAGGAAGTCGTTCATCGCGCGCACGCGCCCCCAGTGCGGACCGGCGACGAGCGCGTCGCCGACGTGCAGGGTCCCGCGCTGGATCAGCACGGTCACGACCGCGCCGCGGCCCGGGTCGAGCTTGCTCTCGACGATCACGCCCGACGCTTCCGTGTCCTTGTTCGCCTTCAGCTCCTCGACCTCGGACATCACGAGGATCGTGTCGAGCAGGTTGTCGAGGCCTTCTCTCGTCTTCGCCGAGACGTCGACGAACTCGGTCTCGCCGCCCCACTCGACCGGCTGCAGGCCGAGCTGCGTCATCTCCGTGCGGACGCGGTCGGGCTGCGCGCCCTCCTTGTCGATCTTGTTGACGGCGACGAGGATCGGCACCGCGGCGGCCTTCGCGTGGTCGACCGCCTCCTGCGTCTGCGGCTTCACGCCGTCGTCGGCGGCGACGACGATCACGGCGATGTCGGTGACCTTGGCGCCGCGCGCGCGCATCGCGGTGAACGCCTCGTGGCCGGGCGTGTCGAGGAACGTGACGACCTTCTCGCCGTGGTGGACCTGGTAGGCGCCGATGTGCTGCGTGATGCCGCCCGCCTCGCCCGCCGTCACCTCGGTGTTGCGGATCGCGTCGAGCAGCGACGTCTTGCCGTGGTCGACGTGGCCCATGATCGTGACGACCGGCGGTCGCTCGACCAGCGAGGACGCCTCGTCCTCGAAGACCGGCTCGGCGTCGACGTCGTCGGCGGCGTGCACGACCTCGGCCGTCTTGCCGAACTCGGTCGCGAGCAGCTCGATCGCCTCGTCGGAGAGCGTCTGCGTGAGCGTCGCCATCTCGCCGAGCGCCATCAGTCTCTTGATGATCTCGGGCACCGGGACGTCGAGGTACTCGGCGACGTCCTTGACCGTCGAGCCGGAGTTGATGCGCACGTGCGCGGGACCGCTCGGCTGGCGCGTCTCCAGCGGCGCCGGCTCCTCGTAGGTCCCGCGACGGCGCCGGCCGCGCCGCTGTCGCCGCGGGGGCTGGTTCGGGCCGCCGCCCGGGCCGCCGGGTCCACCGCCCGGCGCGCGGCGGCTCGCCTGCGAGTCGATCACGACGCGACGGCGCCCGCCGGCCGCGCCGGGGGCGCGCTCGCCCTGCAGCGAGTCGCGCGTCGGACGCTGCTTCTGCCCGCCGTCGCCGCTCGCGGCGGCGTCGGCTCTCGCGCGCGGCGCGGCGGCGGGCTTGCCCGCGCCGTTCTGGCCGAGCGCTCTGAGCGCGAGCGCCTCGTCGACGGTCGCGGACGGGGCCGCCGCGTCGATGCCGGCAGCCTGCAGCTTGAGCAGGAGGTCCTTGACGGCCATCCCCTGCTCCTTCGCGATGTCGTTGACGCGCTTCTTGCTCATTCCTCGTCCAAGTGTACGTTCTCGCCGCTCGGCGGCGCGGTGACCGCGCGCCGGAACGCGCGCGGGAAGGCTCCTCGTCTCACTGCTCGCCGCAGGCACCGGGGCGTGCGGCACGTGTACGCGCCGCGTCCCGGCGTCCGCGCCTCCGGATCGGCGACGACGGCTCCGTCGACGACGACCCAGCGCAGCAGCGAGCGCTTCGGCGCCGCGCGGCCGCAGCCGACGCAGCGCCGCTCCGGCTCGTGCGCTATGACGCGGCGTCCTCGTCGCCGCCGCCGACCGGCGGGTCGGTGACCACCACTTCGGTCTCGACGTCGCCGTCCGCGGCGACGGGCGCCTCCTCGCCCTGCTCGTCGCCGTCCGCGGACGCGCCGTTCTCGCCGCCGCTGACCGCGGCCACCTCGTCGCCCTCGACGTCGTTGAGCGCCTGATGGGCCTCCAGCCCGCAGTAGCGCGAGCCCGACAGGGCGGCGTTCGGGCAACGACGGCCGTTCGAGAGGATCGCGGCGCAGCGGCCCTGCACGGCGTCTTCCTCTTCGTAGCCGTGCTCGGCCTCCTCCTGCGCGAACTCGGTCTCGGAGCGGATGTCGATCCGCCAGCCGGTCAGGCGGGCGGCGAGGCGCGCGTTCTGGCCCTCGCGGCCGATCGCGAGCGAGAGCTGATCGTCGGGCACGATCACGGTCGCCTGCTTCGCTTCGTCGTCTACGAGCACCTCGCGCACGCGTGCGGGCGAGAGCGCCTTCGCCACGAAGCGGGCGGGCTCGTCGTTGTAGGGGATGATGTCGATCTTCTCGCCGCGCAGCTCGGAGACGACCATCCGCACGCGCGAGCCGCGCGGCCCGACGCAGGCGCCGACCGGGTCGACGCCGTCGGCGTGCGAGACGACGGCGATCTTCGAGCGGTAGCCGGGCTCGCGCGCGACGTTCGTGATCTCCACGAGGCCGTCGGCGATCTCCGGCACCTCCAGCTCGAACAGCGACTTGATCAGCTCGGGGTCGCGGCGGCTGACGATGATGCTCGGGCCCTTCGTCGAGGCGGAGACGTCCTTGATGACCGCCTTGATGCGCTGCGAGTGGTCGTAGCGCTCGCCGTCGACCTGCTCGGACTTCGGCAGCAGCGCCTCGACGCGCTCGCGCAGCTGCACGAGCGTGTAGCGCGAGTCGGACTGCTGGACGATGCCGGTGATCAGCTCGCCGACGCGATCGCGGTACTCCTCGAACATCATGTCGCGCTCGGCTTCGCGGATCCGCTGGAGGATCACCTGCTTCGCCGTCTGCGCGGCGATGCGGCCGAAGTCCTCCGGCGTCACGTCGACGCGCTCGATCTGGTCTTCGTAGGCCTTGAGCTTCTCGAGGTCGAGCTCCGGCGCGACTTCCTCGCGCGCCTCGCCCGTCTCCGGATCGACGTTCGCGATCGCGCCCTCGTGCTCGGCCGCCGCCGCCTCGGCCTCCTCTTCCTGCTCCTTGAGCAACTGCGCCTCGAGCTCTTCGGGGATCTTCAGCTCCCAAACGGTGAAGTCGCCGGTCTCGCGGTCCATCTCGACCTGCGCGTAGGGCGCGGCGCCGGGCGTCTTCTTGTACGCCGACAGCAGCGCGTCCTCGAGCGCGACCATCAGCTTCTCGCTCGAGATGCTCTTCTCGGCAGCGAGAGCGCGGACGGCATCCAGGATCTCTTTCGACATGCGGCTTACTCTCCTGGGACGAGGTTGGACCGGGCGATGGCGCTGTAGGGGACGGCGACGACTCCGCCGTCGACGGCGAGCGTCACCTCCTCGTCGGTGGCTCCGACGAGCTCGCCGGTGAAGGATGTGCGGCCGTCGTGCGCCTCTCGCGTGCGGACGCGGGCACGGCGGCCGAGGAAACGGTGAAAGTGGGCAGGCTTGGTGAGCGGACGGTCGCTTCCCGGCGAGGAGACCTCGAGCGCGAAGCGCTCGCGGACCGGCGCCAGGTGGTGCGTCACGCGCTCGCAGAGGTCGAGCGAGACGCCGTCGGGATGGTCGATGAACAGCCGGATCGTCTCCCCGGAGACCTCGGCGAGCAGCACCTCGACGTCCGGCTCGGCGGTGGCGAGCTGGGCTTCGATGTCGGCCTGGAGGCTCTGCTGCGGGGGATGGTTCATGTCAACAAAAAAAGTGGGCGTGCGCCCACTTTCGGTACGACCGTCGGGCAGCGCCCAACGCGAAAGCTGTGCGATGAGCTTAGCACCACCCTCATGGCGCCGTTGACCATTTCGTTGCGGCTCCGTCGCGAAGGTGGCGCGTATCGTGTGCCCGGATGGCCGCCGATCCCCGCACCGTCGCCGCCGATTACATCGCTGCGCTCGACGGCGACACGCGCGAGGTCGCGTTCGCCGAGTGGGGCATCACGGTCGATGCGGCCGGCTGGCCGCTGCACGTCGGCGTGGCGATCCGCGACGGCGTGCTGCGCGCGCAGGCGCAGGTGATCGAGGCCGGACGGATCGAGCCGCACGACCTGTTGCGCTGGAACCGTCAGGTGCCGTTCATGCGCTTCGCCCACACGCGCGACGGCGAGGTCTGGATCCAGGGCGACCTGCCGCTCGTCGCCGTCTCCCCCGCCGAGCTCGACCGCTTCCTCGGGCTGCTCGTGCTCAGCGCGACGCAGGCGCGTCAGGCCGCGCCGGCGCCGGCTGACGCCTGACCGTCAGCCGCCGCACGCGTCGCGCCGCCGGGCGCGCGTGCGCGCCAGCCGCCGCCGCGTCGTGTGCAACGTCGCGTCCTCCGGCATCAGCACCGCGAACCCCGCGTCACGCGTGACCATGTCGGTGATGCCGCTGGCGAACAGTGTCGCGGCATGGACCGCGTCGTAGGACTGGAGCCCGTAGGCGCGCATGAGGTCGGGAACTGCGTCGGCGACCTCCTCGACTTCGACACAGTCCCAGGTGAGGTCATCGAGCAACTCGACCCACAATTGCTTCGCTCGCTCCAGCGCGGCAACTGCGCTTCTGCGCTGCGCTCGCTCGAAGCGCCGAAGGCGTCGGTCACGGCCGGGCATCGCGTCACGCAGCGCCTGATTGAAGATCACCTCCCACAGCTCGAGTTCCAGGAGGCGGTTGAAGACGACCATGCTGCCGGAATCGCCCAGCTGGCGGAGCACCGCGTCGCATGCACTGTGCTCCGGCTCATTGGAAAGCATTATCTCGACGACGACGTTCGTGTCGATCACTATCGCTTCCGGCGGTTCCCATCCAGGATCATCGAACGCGACGACTGTCGCTCGCCGTCGATTGAATCTCGCGGGCATGTCAATACCGTCCGCGCCGTCGGACAGTGTCGGCGCCCGGACCAAGTCTCAGTGTGTTTGCGATGCGATCGAAGCTCGCGGCGCGCTCTGCGGGGTCGGTGATCTTCTGTCTGACGGCGCGCCTTCGAATCTCCGCGGCGAGCACGCCGCGTTGCACGTTGTCGGGTGGTCGTTTGGGCATGGGCGCGAGGCTACGGCCGCGCGGCGGCGCGGTCTACACAGCATGCGTTGGATCGGGTGGCGCGGGTGCCGCTCAGCGCGTGGCGGCCGCGCGGGAGCGGTCGCGGTAGACGCGGTAGTCGCCGCGCTCGGGGCGCAGGCCGGCGGCCTGGGCGAGCGGGCGGCGCGCCTCGGCGTGCCGGCCGAGCTGCTGGAGGCAGCGCCCCAGGCAGAACAGCGCGAAGTCGTTCGTCGGCGCCTGCTCGACGACCGCCGCGAACTCGGCGGCGGCTTCCTCGTAGCGCTGCACGTGGAACAGCGCGCGTCCGAGCGCCTCGCGGATCGACGCCTTGTCCGGCGCGAGGTCGCGTGCGCGGCTCAGTGGGATCGCGGCCTGATGGTGGTCGCCCGCCTCGAGCAGCCCGGTTCCCCGCTGGAAGAGCTCGTAGACGTCGGCCATCCATCCAGTGTAGGAGGCGCGTCCACCGGGACCACAGGGTGCTCAGCGAGGTGAGGGAACCGTGCGGGCGCGCGCCTCGCGCAGCCGCGCCACGACGTCGAGGATCGCCGCCGCCACGTCGCCCTTCGGCGCGCGCGCGACCGGCTGCTCGCTGTCCGGCGTGACGATCGTGACCTCGTTGTCGGCCACGTCGAAGCCGATGTCGGCGCGCGAGATGTCGTTGACGACGATCGCGTCGAGGCGCTTGCGCGCCAGCTTCCCGCGCGCGTGCTCGAGCGCCCCCTCCCCGTGCTCGGCCGCGAAGCCGACGATCGTCTGCTCCGGCCGGCGCGCGGCGGCGAGGCCGCTCAGCACGTCGGGCGTCGGCTCCAGCGCGATCGCGTCGGGCGCCTCCGCCGAATCCTTCTTCAGCTTGTGTACGGCCGGGGCGGCCGGGCGGAAGTCGGCGACGGCGGCCGCCATCAGCAGGACGTCGCACCCCGCGAACTCATGCGCACACACGTCGGCGAGCTGCGCGGCCGTCTCGACCGCGACGACGCGCGCGCCCGGCGGCGCAGGCAGGGCGACGTTCGCAGCGATCACCGTCACGTCCGCCCCTCGCCGCGCCGCCTGCTCGGCGAGCGCGAAGCCCATGCGGCCCGACGAGCGGTTGCCGACGTAGCGGACGCTGTCGATCGGCTCGCGCGTGCCGCCCGCCGTCACGAGCACGCGCACGCCCGCGAGCGAGCCGCTGGACGGCGCGCGGGCGGGAACGGCTTCCGCGATCGCCGCCTCGCAGGCGGCGAGCAGCTCCGACGGCTCGGCGAGGCGCCCGATGCCGTGCTCGCCTTTCGAGGCGAGCGGCCCGACGCCGGGATCGACGATCCGCGCGCCCCGCTCGCGCAGCCGCGCGAGGTTGGCCTGCGTCGCCGCGTGCTCGTACATCGCGTCGTTCATCGCCGGCGCGACGATCAGCGGGCAGCGCGCCGCCAGCGCCGCGCTCGTCAGCAGGTTGTCGGCGAGCCCGGCGGCCAGCTTCGCGAGCGTGTTCGCCGAAGTAGGTGCGATCAGGAACGCGTCGGCGTTGGCGACGAGCTGGAGGTGGCTGATCGGTTCGTGCTCCGGCAGCGGATCGCCGGGGAACGCGCCGCGCAGCGGGTCGCGCGCGAACTCGCTCGTGAGAACGGGGGCGCCGGTGATCCCCTCGAACGTCGCGACGCCGACGAAGCGCTCGCTCGCCGCCGTCTGGATCACGCGGACGCTGTGACCGGCCTTCGCCGCGAGGCGGACGAGCTCGACCGCCTTATAGGCGGCGATCCCGCCGCTGACGCCGAGCAGCAGCCTGGCCACATCCGGTCCTTTCGCTCCGTGGGAGCGAACCCCTACCGCCCGCTTAGCGGTAGTGGTACTTGATCTTGCCCGCGGCGACTTCCTCGAGCGCGATCGTGAGGTAGTTCTTCGAGCGGGTCTCGACCATCGGCGGCGGAAACTCGTCGAACGTGCCCTCGCCGAGGTTGTGGTAGTACGAGTTGATCTGCCGCGCGCGCTTGGCGGCGACGACGACGCTCGCGTAGTCGGAGTCGACGTGCGTCAGCAGGCGATCGATGCGGGGAGAGATCAAGAGCGGGCCTTTCGCGGAGGTTGGACTCTGGATTCTAGCCGCTTACGGCGCGATCTGGACGAGCGTCCCGATCGGCGTGGAGGGATAGATCTTTGCCGCGGCCGCCTCGGGCAGCTCGACGCAGCCGACGCTCTGCGGCGTCCCGAACGAGGCGCGGTTGAACGCGTGGAGCGCGTCGCCGCCGTTGAAGTAGGAGACCCATCTGATGCCGGGATCTCTGTATCTCGTGCCGTCCGGGTTCGTGCCCGACATCGTCGTGACGTCGTAGCGCAGGTAGACGGGGAACGTGCCGAGCTGCGTCGGGGCGGCCGGGACGCCCGTGTTGGCCGGCGTGCTGACGATCGTCTTGCCGTCGTGGATCAGCGTCGCCGTCTGCGTGGCCGAGTCGCGGTGCACGAGCACGTAGCTGTAGCCGTCCTTGTTCACCTGGTGTGCGCGCAGCGCCGCGAACAGCGCCGACCACACGCTCGGACCGGCGATTCCGTCGGTTGCGAGGGCGTGGTCGCTCTGGAACGCCATCAGCGCGCCTCTCGTGAGCGCCGTCGCGGCCGCCGGGCTCCACTGCGAGGTGAGCTGGCTCGGAAGCGACCAGCGCCAGCCGAAGCCGCCCTTCGGCGGATCGACGGCGGCGGAGAGCTGGGCGCCGTCGTCCGGGGCGACCGGGGCGCTTCCCCGCGCCGGATGCCATCCCAACGGCAGGTAGCCGAGCTGCGCGAGCAGCTCGTGCAGGCGCAGGGTCGAGCCGGGCGGGACGGTCCACGAGACCGCGACAGGCTGCGCGCCGGCGGTCGCCGCGCTCGCGCCCGCGAGCGTGACGCCGGCCGGCAGCATCAACCGCACCGCCGCTCCGAGCCCGAAGCCGGTGCCGCTCGGCGTGAAGACGAGCGTGTGGCTGTCGGCGCGCCGCCAGCGGCCGGCGACGGGGGCGGCGAACGTCGGGCGCGCGGCGCCGAGCGCGCCGATCGGCTTGGAGAACGTCACGCGCACGGGGGTCAACGGACCGAGCCGGCCGCCCGGCGGCGGGCTCGCGACCGCGAGTTCGGCCACGCCCCGCGGGAACCACGTGACCGTGCTCGGCTCCGGGAGCTGCTCCCACGTGCGCGGCGCGCCGGCGACGAGCAGCGAACCGGCCGCCGGCTGCCGTCCGAGGTCGACGACACGCTGCGGATGGTGCAGCACGACGTGGCGCAGGCTCCCGCGCTGGCCATAGGCGATCCGTGTGACGGGTGCCGCGAACGCGACCCGCAGCGGGGCGCCGGCGCGCAGCGTCGTCCAGCGCGTCCGCACCGGCGCACTCGGCGTGCGGACGCTGAGCTGCTTGACGACGTCGTGCCCGAGCGCCCACCCGGTCCAACCGGGCCGCCGCACATGCACCTCGACCGTCAGCAGCGTGCCGGGCGCGAGGTGCCGCAGCGGCGTCACCGCTCCGCCCTGCTCCGCGACGGGCACGCGCGCGCCGTGGGCGTCGTGCGCGGTCACGCGCGTGAGCGTTCCGGCGAACGTCCCGAGCCGGATGCGCGCGAGCGCGGCGCCGTCGCTGCCGACGTCGACGCCGGAGAGTCCGAATGCGACCGCCGCCGCGGCTGCGACGACGAGGCCCGTGCCCAGCAGGACGCCGATGAGCACCCGTCTGCCCGTGCCGGCGTTCGCCCGCTCCGATCCGGCGGCCTCCCCACCTCGCACGACGTCGCGCGAGATCCCCCGACGGCGGGCGTGGATGCTCAAGCGTCGCTCACCTTCTCCACAATGATGCAGATCGCGCGGACGGCGTCAAATTCCGTGCGCGGAGAAGATGGCGGCTTCACGCGCTGCCCAGCAGCTGAATGTGATCGGCCTCGGCCGCCCCACCGAACGGCCGCGTGAGGCCGAACTGCTCGAGCGTCGCCTCCGAGACGCCCTCGACGCCGGGCGTGTCGGACGCCTGGCCGCGCGTGTGCGGATCGTTGGGGAATCCGCCAACCTCGACCGAGTGCTGGGGCGTGCGGTAGCCCGAGATCCCGATCAGGTGCAGCCCGAGCGCCTTGCCGAGGCGATCGAGCCGCGCGGCGATGATCGGCTCGACGCCGACGCTGTAGTTGGTCCCCGGCGCCGGGAAGAAGCCGGTGCCGCCGCCGTGCGACACGAACGGCGCATTCGTGACGCCGGGCCCCGGGCCGCCGAGTGTGCCGCTCGTGGGCAGCGCGCCGGCCGCGGTCTCCTGCGCCTGGATCTTGCTGAGCGTGTGGCGGAGCCCGTGCTCCCGCTGCTGGAGCGCTCCGAGCTGGCCGCGGCCGCGCGTGCGCGCGCGGACGATCTTCATCTCCTCGCCGAGCGCCCGCAGGCGCAGCCGCGCGATCTCGTCGCGCTGCACGATCGCGCCGTTGACGATCCGCTGGCGGCGCACGGCGATCCGCGCGAGCCGTCTCGTCTCCACCGCCACGGCGGTGCGCGCGAGCACGACGTCGGTCGTCACATGCTCGTTCTGCTTGCGCAGGCGCGACATGTCGTCGAGCTGCTCGAGCAGGTCGCTGAAGCCGTGCGCGTGCAGCACGACGGTCATCACGTCGTCGGGCGGCGACTCGTACTGCGCCACGAGCTGGCGCGCGAGCACGGCGCGGTCGACGCGGAGCGCAGCCTGGAGTCGCAACAGGCGGGCGCGCTCCTGGCGCAGCTGCTGCTGGACCTGCTCGAGCTGCGCGCGCTCGATCGCGAGCTGCTGCTCCAGCGCGCTGGCCTGCGCGTCGATGTCCGCGATGCGCGAGCGCGAGCGCGCGATCTGGCGGTTCTCGCGCTGGATCGTGCTCTGGACGCCCTGCTCGTGCTGCTGGGTCGACTGGATCCGCTGCTGCAGATCGCTCACGCTCGGCGATGCGCCTGCGATCGCGGTCGCGCTGAGCGCGATCGCGGTGGCGAGCGCGCCGGCGCGGCGCGCGCGTGAGCTGGCGGGGGCGTGCATGAAGCGGGCTGGCGACGAGAAGCCGACGACACGGTAGTCATCGGCTGGCCCGGCAACCAGCCGTGGGCGCGCGCTTGCAGGTGGGCGCGTCGGCGATCGGTCGGGCCCGCATGGCGGCGGGTTGCGCCTTGGCGCGAGCGCGTCTCAGCGGTCGCGGGCCAGCTCGGCGCGCACGAGCCGTTCGAGCGCGCCGACCGCATCCTCCTGGCGGTCGTTCATGACCTTGTGGTCGAACTCGTCCTGCGCCGCCAGTTCGCGCTCGGCGACGGCGAGCCGTCGCTCGATCTGCTCGGGATCGTCGGTGCCGCGGCCGACGAGGCGCTCGCGCAGCGCCTGTTCCGACGGCGGCACGATGAAGACCTGCACCGCCGCGGGCAGCGTCTTGCGGACCTGGCGCGCGCCCTGCACCTCGATCTCCAGCACGACCGGCACGCCGGCGACGGTGCGGCGCTCCAGCTCTGAGCGCAGCGTCCCGTAGCGGCGCCCGGAGTATGCGGCGTGCTCGACGAACGCTCCCGCCGCGACCTTGCGGTCGAACTCGGCGTCCGTCAGGAAGTGGTAGTCGACGCCGTCGCGCTCGCCTGCGCGCGGCGGGCGCGTCGTGGCGGAGACCGACAGCTCCAGCTCCGGGATGCGCGCGAGCAGGCCGCGGATCAGCGTCCCCTTGCCGACGCCTGACGGGCCGGTGATGACGAACACACGAGCCACGCGCGAGCGGCGCTCGGCGCTAGCGACGGAGCAGGGCGACGAGCTCGGCGCGCTGGCGCGGGGAGAGGCCGCCGATCGTCTTGCTCGGGGAGATGCGGCACTGCGTGAGGACCTTGTTCGCCTTCACGCGTCCGTACTTCGGCACCGCCAGCAGCAAGTCGAAGACCTTCGCCGTCTCGACGTAGGTCGGCGGTTCCGTCAGCAGTTCGTGAATCGCGACGCGCCCGGCCTTGAGGTCGCGCTTGAGCTGCGCGCGCTTCGTGCGGATCTCGTTCGCGCGCGTGAGCGCGATCATCCGCTGGTGGAGGGAACGCTCGGGCGCGGTGGCGTGCTTGGCGGGCGTTTCACTGGCAGCCGGCGGCATTGGCGGCGAGTCTACAACGTGAAGCCCGCTCGGCAAGCGCCAACCGCCGAATTCGCCTCGACCTCAAGTTGAGGTCGAGGTATGTCGAGAGTGCCTGGAAGGATCTAATCCGTTTGCAGGCGTTTCGCGAGACGAACGGTCGCGTTCGCACTATCTCGTCTATGCGACCCGCGGCGGCTCGGCGCGCGACGCCGGCACGCGCTGAAGCTCCTGCAGCGAGATCACCGGCGCCTCGCCGCGCCGGGCGGCCGCGATCGCGCGCGCAGCGGCCATCGCGCCGGTCATCGTCGTGATGCACGGGATCCCGCGCGCGACGGCGGCCGAGCGGATCTCCCAGCCGTCCGCACGCGCGCCGGTGCCGACCGGCGTGTTGACGACGAGCCGCACCTCCCCGCGCTCGATCTCGTCGAGCACGTTCGGCGCGCCTTCGCCGATCTTGCACAGCGAGCGCACCGGAATGCCCATCCGCTTGATCGCCTGCGCGGTGCCCCCGGTCGCGACCAGCTCGAACCCCAGCTCGTGCAGCTGCGCGGCGACGCCGGCGGCGGCCGGCTTGTCGCCGTCGGCGACGGTGATGAAGACGCTGCCCGCGTCGGGAAGCTGCGACCCGGCTGCCGCCTGCGCCTTCGCGAACGCGGTCGGGAAGTCGCGCGCGATCCCCATCACCTCGCCGGTCGAGCGCATCTCGGGGCCGAGCAGCGAGTCCGCGCCGGCGAAGCGGTCGAACGGCAGCACGGCCTCCTTCACGCACACGACGTCGCCGACCGGATCGGCCGGCAGCGCAAGATCGGCGATCCGCTCGCCGAGCATCACGCGGCAGGCGAGCTTCGCGAGCGGGTAGCCGATCGCCTTCGAGACGAAGGGGACGGTGCGCGAGGCGCGGGGGTTCGCCTCGATCACGTACAGCTTGCCGTTCACGTCGACCGCGTACTGCACGTTGAGCAGGCCGACGACGCCGAGCGCCTTCGCGATCCCCTCCGTGTGCTCGCGGATCTGCGCGAGCGCGTCGAGCCCGAGCGAGTGCGGCGGCAGCACGCAGGCGGAGTCGCCGGAGTGGATCCCGGCCTCCTCGACATGCTGCATGATCCCGCCGATCCACACCTGCTCGCCGTCGCACAGCGCATCGACGTCGAGCTCGATCGAATCCTCGAGGAAGCGGTCGAGGAAGATCTCCTTGCCGCTGCCGTGGTCGGCCCCCACGCGCTCCAGATAGTCGCGCAGGCCGTCGAGCGAATAGACGATCTCCATCGCACGCCCGCCGAGCACGTAGGACGGCCGCACGAGCAGCGGGAAGCCGACTCCGGGCGCCTTCGCCAGCGCCTCCTCCGGCGAGTGCGCTGTGGCGTACGGCGGCGCCTCGTAGCCGAGCTGCGCGAGCAGCCTGCCGAAGCGGCCGCGATCCTCCGCATGGTCGATCGCGTCGATGCTCGTGCCGAGGATCGGCACGCCCGCCTCAGCGAGCCCGGCGGCGAGTCGCAGCGGCGTCTGCCCGCCGAACTGCACGATCACGCCCTCGGGCTGCTCCACCTCGCACACGCCCAGCACGTCCGCGAGCGTGAGCGGCTCGAAGTACAGGCGGTCGGACGTGTCGTAGTCGGTCGAGACCGTCTCGGGGTTGCAGTTGACCATCACGGCGTCGCGGCCGCTCTCGCGCACCGTCATCGCGGCATGCACGCAGCAGTAGTCGAACTCGATGCCCTGCCCGATGCGGTTCGGGCCGGCGCCGAGGATCACGACGGATCTGCGCTCGCCGCGCTCGACCTCGGACGCCGCGGGACGGCCGCCCGGCCGCGGGCGCTCGCGCGCCGAGTAGTAGTACGGCGTGCGCGCGGCAAACTCGGCAGCGCAGGTGTCAACCGACTTGAAGACGCGCTCGCCCGCCTCCGCGCCGTCCGGATCGAGCGCCAGCTCCTGCAGCTCGCACAGGAACCACGGGTCGATCTGTGTGCGCGCGTGGAGCGTCTCGACGTCGAGGCCGCGGCGGAACGCCTCCAGCACGAGGTCGAAGCGGTCCGGGCCGCCGTGCGCGAGCGCGTCGAGCAGCGCCTCGTCGCCGGCGGGCGCCTTGACGCGCGCGTCCAGCTCGCGCGAGCGCAGCGCCTTCGCGAACGCCTGCTTGAACGTGCGCCCGATCGCCATCGCCTCGCCGACCGACTTCATGTGCGTCGAGAGGCCGGCGTCGGAGCCGGGGAACTTCTCGAACGCGAAGCGCGGCCACTTCACGACGCAGTAGTCGATCGTCGGCTCGAAGCTGGCCGGCGTCGCGCGCGTGATGTCGTTGTCGATCTCCTGCAGCGTGTAGCCGACCGCGAGCCGCGCGGCGATCTTCGCGATCGGGAAGCCGGTCGCCTTCGAGGCGAGCGCGGAGGAGCGCGAGACGCGCGGGTTCATCTCGATCACGACGATCTCGTCGCTCGCCGGGTTGACGGCGAACTGCACGTTGGAGCCGCCCGTCTCGACGCCGACCGCGCGGATCACGGCGATCGCCTGGTCGCGCAGCTGCTGGTAGAGCTTGTCGGTGAGCGTCTGCTGCGGGGCGACGCAGACCGAATCGCCGGTGTGCACGCCCATCGGGTCGAGGTTCTCGATCGAGCAGACGATCACGACGTTGTCGGCGTGGTCGCGCATCACCTCCAGCTCGAACTCGCCCCACCCGAGCACCGACTCGTCGATCAGCACCTGGCCGATCGGCGAGGCGTCGATCCCGCGCGCGCAGATCGCGGCGTACTCGTCCGCTGTGCGCGCGATCCCGCCGCCGCGGCCGCCGAGCGTGAACGCCGGCCGGATGATCGCCGGCAGGCCGATCGCCTCCTGCGCGGCGAGCGCCTCCGGCAGCGTCGTCGCGATCGCCGAACCGGGCACGCGCAGGCCCGCCTGCGCCATCGTCTCGCGGAAGCGGTCGCGGTCCTCTGCGCGATCGATCGCCTCGTAGTTGGCGCCGATCAGCTCGACGCCGAACCGCTCCAGCGTTCCGTCCTCATGCAGTGCCTTTGCGAGGTTCAGCGCCGTCTGCCCGCCGAGCGTCGGCAGCAGCGCGTCGGGCCGCTCGCGCTCGATCACCTGTGCGACCGGGCCGGGCAGCAGCGGCTCCACGTACGTCGCCGTCGCCAGCTCCGGGTCGGTCATGATCGTCGCCGGGTTCGAGTTGACGAGGACGACCTCGTAGCCCTCCTCCATCAGCACCTTGCACGCCTGCGTGCCGGAGTAGTCGAACTCAGCCGCCTGGCCGATCACGATCGGCCCCGAGCCGATGATCAGGATCTTGTGGATGTCGGTGCGCTTCGGCATGCTCAGGCCGCAGCCTCGATCTCGGCGACGAAGCGGTCGAACAGGTAGAGCGCGTCGTGCGGGCCGGGGCCGGCCTCCGGGTGGTACTGGACCGTCGCGCCGGGGACGTCGCGCAGCGCGAGCCCCTCGACGGTGCGGTCGTAGAGGTTGATGTGCGTCAGCTCGGCGGCGCCGAAGTCGGTCTCCCAGCGCACCGGCTCGTCGCTCGGCAGCGTCTTCGCACCGCCCGGGCCGAGCACCGCGAAGCCGTGATTCTGGCTCGTGATCTCCACGCGCCCGGTCGTGAGGTCCTTTACCGGATGGTTCGCGCCGCGGTGGCCGAACGGCAGCTTGTACGTCTCCAGCCCGACCGCCCGGCACAGCAGCTGGTGGCCCAGGCAGATCCCGTACACGGGCTTCTTCCCCACCAGCCCGCGCACCGTCTCGACGACGTAGTCGAGCGCGGCCGGGTCGCCCGGCCCGTTCGCGAGGAAGAACGCGTCCGGGTCGCGCGCGAGCAGCTCCTGCGCGCTCGAGGTGCACGGGTGCAGCTCGACCGTCGCGCCGCGCTCGCGCAGGTTGCGCACGATCGAGTCCTTCACGCCCGTGTCGATCATCGCGATCGTCGGACCCGAGGTCCGGTCCTCGAGCGGGCCGAGCACGACGGGCGCGGCCGGCGTGACCTCGCGCGCCAGGTCCCGGCCGTCCATCGGCGGCTCCGCGGCGATCAGCCCGCGCGCCTGGTCCTCTCCCATGCTCGCGGGAAACACGCCGCCGCGCATCGCGCCCGCGTCGCGGATGTGGCGCACGAGCGCGCGCGTGTCGAGGTCGGTGATGCCGGGCACACCGCAGTCGCGCAGCCAGTCGAGCCAGCCGCCCTCGGCGCCGGGGGCGTCCTCGCGGTTCGTCGCCGCGCGCATGATCGCCGCGCGCGCGTGGACGCGGTCGGACTCCATCGCATCGGCGCTCACGCCGTAGTTGCCGACGTGCGCGGTCGTGAACGTGATCAGCTGACCGGCGAACGACGGGTCGGTGACGGCCTCCTGGTAGCCGGTCATGCCGGTCGTGAAGACGACCTCGCCGACGGCGTGCGTCTCGGCCCCGCAGGCGAGGCCGTCGAAGCGCTCGCCGTCCTCCAGCAGGACGTACGCGGTCGGGGCGGTCGACGTCATCTACATCACCAGCTTCTGGATCGTCTTGAACTCGTCGCTTCCGGCGGCGCCCAGCAGCTCGAACAGCGCGGTCTCGACGGAGGTCAGGATCGCCCCGCTCTCCGCCATCTTGCGCAGGCCCAGCTCGCGGTTGGCGGCCGTGCGCGAGCCGACCGCGTCGCTCGCCACGTGCACCTCGACGCCGCCCGCGAGCAGGTCATGGACCGTCTGGTTGACGCACACGTGCGTCTCGATCCCGCACACCAGCGCCTGGTCGCGCCCGGCGAGGTCGAAGCCGTCGGCGCGCGCCGCGGAGAAGACGGTCTTCGGGATGCGCGGCGTCTCGCCGAGCGCCTCGCGCACGTTCGCCACCGTCTCGCCGAGGCCTCGCGGGTACTGCTCGGTCACGAGCACCGGCAGGTCCAACGTCTGCGCGCCCTGCACGAGGATCGCCGTCTGGGCGGCGACGGCTGCGAAGCCCGCGACCGCCTTCGCGAACGCCTCCTGCACGTCGATCACGACGAGCGCGGTGCGCTCGCGCTCGAGCACGCGACTGCTCATGCGAGCGCCTCCACCGCAGCGCGGTGCACGACCGCGCCCGCCGCGACGGTCAAGCGCACGACGCCGCGCAGCGTGCGCCCCTCGAAGCACGCGTTCGCCGACTTGCTCGCGTAGCCGCGCGCGCCGACCTCCCAGCTCGCGTCGAGGTCGAGCAGGGCAAGGTTCGCCGGCTCGCCGACCGCGATCCGCGGCGTCGGGAGGTCGAGCAGCGCGGCGCCTGCCGTCATCCGCTCGACGACGAGCCCGAGCGGCAGCACGCCCGGCTGGACGAGGTCGGTGTAGAGGATCGGGAAGGCGGTCTCCAGTCCGGTCACGCCCATCGGCGCCTGCTCGAACGGCGCCTCTTTCTCGTGGCGCGCGTGTGGGGCGTGATCGGTCGCGACGCAGTCGATCGTCCCGTCGCGCAGGCCGGCGATCAGCGCCTGGCGGTCGGCCTCGCTGCGCAGCGGCGGGTTCATCTTGAAACGCGAGTCGAGCGAGCGCACCGCCTCGTCGGTCAGCGTCAGGTGGTGCGGCGAGGCCTCGCCGCTGACCTGCGCCCCGGCCGCCTTCCACGCCGCCAGCGCCTCGACCGACTCGACGCAGGAGAGATGCTGGAAGTGGACGCGACCGGCCTCGAAGGCGGCGATCGCCGCGTCGCGCGCGACCATCGTCGACTCGGAGATCGACGGGATCCCCGCCATCCCCAGGCGCGCGGAGACGGCCCCCTCGTGCATGACGCCGGCACCCGACAGCGACGGATCCTCCTCGTGCAGTGCCAGCACGCCGCCGCACAGGCGCTGGTACTGGAGCGCGCGCCGCAGCATGCCGGCCGCGACCACGGGCTTGCCGTCGTCGGTGAAGCCCAGCGCACCGAGGTCGCGCAGCTCGGCCATGTCGGTCAGCTCGGCCCCGGCCAGCCCGCGCGTGATCGCCGGCATGAAGCCGAGCGGCACGCGCGCCTCCTGCTTCGCCTGCTCGATCAGCGCCCGTAGCAGCGGCGCGCCGTCGAGGACCGGGTCCGTGTTCGGCATCGCGACGACGCCGCAGTAGCCGCCGGCCGCGGCTGCGGCCGTGCCGGTCGCGAGCGTCTCCTTGTGCTCCTGGCCGGGCGTGCGCAGGTGCACGTGCGGGTCGAAAAAGCCCGGGAAGAGGTGGAGCCCCTCCCCCGCGATCGTCTCCGCGTCCTCGGGCGCGGGGAGCGAGCCGGGTGCGCCGATCTCCGCGATCGCGCCGTCGCGCACGAGCACGTCGTGCGGCGCGTCGAGACCCGTCCGCGGATCGAGCGCGTGCGCCGCGCGGAGCAGCAGCGCAGCCGGGGCGGCCGGCGCGCCGAAGAGCCGTACGACGCTCATGCGGTCGCGACCGCCTCGACCGCGGCGGCTTCCGTCGGCTGCGGGCGCGGACTGCTGTCGGTGCCGACGAGCAGTTCGTACAGGACCGCCATCCGCACGACCACGCCCGCCTCCACCTGCTGGGCGATCAGCGCCTGCGGCGAGTCGATCGCGTCGGCCGACAGCTCCACGCCGCGGTTGACCGGACCCGGATGCATCAGCAGCTGGTGCGGCTGCAGGCGCGCCGCGTCGATCTGGAAGCGCGCCGCGTACTCGCGCAGCGACGGCACGTACGCTTCCTCCATCCGCTCGTTCTGCATCCGCAGCGCGTACACGACGTCGGCCTCGCTCAGCGCGTCGAGCGTCGGCGCGACGCGGCAGCCGAGCGCCTCGATCCCGCGCGGGATCAGCGTCGGCGGGCCGCTCACCGTCACCTGCGCGCCCATCCGCGCGAACGCCAGGATGTTCGAGCGCGCGACGCGCGAGTGCAGCACGTCGCCGACGATCCAGATGCGGCGCCCGTCGAGCGCGCCGAGCCGCTTGCGCAGCGTGTAGACGTCGAGCAGCGCCTGCGTCGGATGCTCGTGCTTGCCGTCGCCGGCGTTGACGACGGCGGCGTCGGTCCAGCGCGCGACGAGCTGGGCGGCGCCGGCGTGCGGCGAGCGGATCACGATCGCGGCCGGGTCGTACGCGGTCAGCGTCTGCACCGTGTCCTTCAGCGACTCGCCCTTCGTCACCGACGAGGTCGCGGCGCGGACCGAGACGACGTCGGCGGAGAGCCGCTTCGCGGCCAGCTCGAACGAGCTGCTCGTGCGCGTCGAGGCCTCGTAGAAGAGGTTCACGACCGTGCGCCCGCGCAGCGCCGGGACCTTCTTGATCTCGCGCCCGGCGACCTCCGCGAACGAGGCCGCGCGGTCGAGTATGCGCTCGATCCCGGGGCGGTCGAGGTCGTCGATCGAGAGCAGGTGGCGCGTCATGCCGGTACCTCCGCAGGCTGCGAGATGGTCACCTCGTCGACCCCGTCCAGCTCCTCGACGCGCACGTTGACGCGCTCCTCGCGTGCCGTCGGGAGGTTCTTGCCGACGTAGTCGGGGCGGATCGGCAGCTCGCGATGGCCGCGGTCGGCGAGCACGGCGAGCTGCACGCGGGCGGGGCGGCCGTAGTCGAAGATCGCGTCGATCGCGGCCCGCACCGTGCGACCGGTGTAGAGCACGTCGTCGACGATCACGAGCGTGCGCTGCTCGAACGGGAAGTCGAGGTGCGTCGCGTGCACGACGGGCGCGGTCGGCCGCAGCGCGACGTCGTCGCGGTAGAACGCGATGTCGATGTCCCCGAGCGGGACGTCCTCGCCGAGCAGGTCGGCGACGTGCTCGCGCAGACGGGCGGCGAGCGTGGCGCCGCGCCGGTGGATGCCGACGATCGCGAGCTGCTGTGAGGGGTTCTTCTCGACGACCTCGTGAGCGATGCGCACCAGCGTGCGTCGCACGTCGTCGCGGTCGAGCACGACCTTCTCGGCTTCCAACCTGAACCTTCCTGGCCTCACGGGACCGGGTTAAAGGAACGGACGCTGCGCAGCGTAGCAGCGCGGGCGGTCAGCCGTTCGAAGCGGTCGCCGAGGCCTCGGCGGCCGCGCGCGCGTCGCTCCACCTCACCAGCTCGGGCGCGCCGCGCTCGGGGAACGGCACCTCGATCGCGTCGAAGTCGCGCGGCACGACCGTCTCGGGGAAGATCCCCTGCGCCTCTTCCCTGATCTCGCGACCGCCGTAGCGCGTCGAGAGATGCACGAGCGCGAGCATTCGCACCTCCGCCTCGTGGGCGGCCTTGGCAGCCTGCTCGGCGGTCGAGTGCTGGGTCTCGCGCGCGCGGTCGGCCTCCTCGCGCGTGAACGTCGCCTCGTGGACGAGCACGTCGGCGCGGTAGGCGACCTCGACGAGCACGTCCGAGGGCGCCGTGTCGCCGGAGATGACGAGCTTGCGGCCGGGGCGGTTTTCGCCGATCACCTGCTCGGGGCGCACGCCGCCGACGACCTCGCCGCGCTGCAGGCGTCCGAAGTCCGGACCGGGCGTGACGCCGAGCCGCTCGGCCAGCCGCGCGTCGAATCTCCCCGGCCGATCGTCCTCGATCAGCGCGTAGCCGTAGGCGAGGCCGCGGTGCTCGACGGGGAAGGGCTCGATCACGTACTCGGCGCGCTCGACCGGCTCGTCGTCTGCCAGCTCGACGATCTCCACCTCGTAGCCGACGCCGCCCCACACGTGGCGCATGCCGCCGAGCAGCTTCGCGAGCCCCGGAGGCCCGTAGATCGTCAGCGGCCGCTCGCGCGCGCGCAGGTCGAACGTCTTGAGCATGCCCGGCAGGCCGAGCCAGTGGTCGGCGTGGAAGTGGGTGATGAAGACGTCCGTCAGGTCCATCAGCCCGACCGACCGCAGCAGCTGGCGCTGCGTCCCCTCGCCGCAGTCGAACAGGATGCGGTCGGCGCCGCGCCGCAGCAGCAGCGCGGGCAGGCCGCGGCGTGCGGTCGGCACGGAGCCGGCGGTGCCCACGAAGAAGAGCGAGAGGTCCATCGATCGACGCGTTTGCGGGGAGCTGCGACGCGCCCGGCAGGATTTGAACCTGCGACCTCTCGCTCCGGAGGCGAGCGCTCTATCCACTGAGCTACGGGCGCCTGGCTTGCAGCAGCTTATCGCGGGCGCACGCGCGGGAGCGGCCGCTCAGCTCGTGCCGTTGGCGGAGGCGCCGGCCTCGTCCAGGCGTTCCTCGTAGACGCGGGCGAGCTCGGTGAACGACACGCCGAGGCCGCGCGCGACGCGCACCATCGCTTCGAACGACGGATTCGTGCGCCCGCTCTCGAGCGTCGTGAGGTAGTTGCGCCCGAGGCCGGAGGCCTCGCACACCTCCTCCTGCTTGAGCGACTTGCGCACGCGTAATTCGCGTACGGCGATCGCCAACGCACGGCGCTCCCGATGCAGTCCGTCTGCCACGCAGCAACCCTTCACTGGTTCCACCGTTCAATCCACGCCCGAGAGCGTGGATCTTCCCCTCAATAGCGGGTATGCCCCCTGCTTGTTGGGGGACCCGCCCCGTCTTGGTCAACGCTCAGCGTCTGACGATGCGAAAGCCGACGCTCGCCTTGACCCGACAGGCATCGTGGCATGCGAGCGCGACGACGGCCCCTGCCGCGGCGCGCGAGCGGATGCGGATCGTGGCGACGAACGTCCCGCGCGACCCCGTGACGGCGTCGCCGATTCGTGCGCGCGGCCCGTGCGGCGAGCGGGCGAGCAGCGTGAGGTGGGCGTTGCCGGGGAAGCCGCTGCCGCGCAGCTCGAGCTGCTCGCCCGGGCGAACGGTCGTCCGGTCGGCCGTCAGCTGCGCAGTCCGCGCGGACGACGCGGCGCCGGCGGCCGCGACGGCGGCGCACGCGCCGAGCGCCGCGATCGCGAGCGCGGCGGGCAACAGGCGCGGCAACCTCTCCCTCATCGGCGTCATCTTGCCACGACGCTCGGCGTCGGGAGACGCCGACGTCCGATCGCCGCTCACCCGCCGGCGACCGCGGGCAGGATCGTGACCTCGTCGCCGTCGGAGACGGGCGTTTCGAGGCCGTCGAGGAAGCGGATGTCCTCGCCGCCGATGTAGACGTTGACGAAGCGGCGCAGGCCGCCGTCGTCCGCGATCCGCTCGCGCAGCTCGCCGAACTGCTCGTAGAGCGCGTCGAGCACCTCGCCGACTGTGCCGCCTTCGACCGCGGCGCTCGACGCGCCGCCGGTCGCCGCGCGCAGCTGCGTCGGGATCTTCACCACGACCGCCATCAGGCCGCCACCGCGTCGCCCATGCGCGCCTCGAATGCGTCGTAGGAGGCCTCGATCTCGACCGTCTCGAACGTGCCCCGCACGACGTCGAGCGTCTTGAGGCCCTCCCCGGTGATGACGACCACGACCCGCTCGCCCGGGTCGATCTCGCCGCGCTCGGCCAGATTCGCGAGCACCGCCGTCGTCACGCCGCCCGCCGTCTCGGTGAAGATGCCGGTCGTTTCCGCCAGCAGGCGGATGCCCGTCTTGATCTCCTCGTCGCTGACGGCGTCGATGCCGCCGCCGGTGCGGCGGGCGAGGTCGAGCGCGTACGGGCCGTCGGCCGGATCGCCGATCGCGAGCGACTTGGCGATCGTGTCGGGCTTGACTGGACGGCAGACGTCGTGCCCGGCGGCGAACGCCGCGGCGACCGGGCTGCAGCCCTCGGCCTGGGCGCCGTTCATCGTGGGCACCCCGCCGTCGATCAGGCCCAGCTCGGTCCACTCCTCGAAGCCGCGTGCGATCTTCGTGAACTGCGAGCCGGAGGCGATCGGCCCGACGATCCGGTCCGGGATCTCCCAGCCGAGCTGCTCGGCGATCTCGTAGGCGATCGTCTTCGAGCCCTCGGCGTAGTACGGGCGGAAGTTGATGTTCACGAACGCCCACTCGCGCTCGCCGGAGACCTCCGTGCAGAGGCGGTTGACGTCGTCGTAGTTGCCTCTGACGGCGACGATCGTCGTGCCATAGACGCCCGTCGCGAGGATCTTCTGCTCCTCGAGGTCGGACGGGATGAAGACGTACGAGTCGAGCCCCGCCGCGGCCGCGTGGGCGGCGACGGCGTTCGCGAGGTTGCCGGTCGAGGCGCACGCGATCGTCTGATAGCCCAGCTCCTTCGCGCGCGCGAGCGCGACGGCGACGACGCGGTCCTTGAACGAGTGCGTCGGGTTCGCGGCGTCGTTCTTGACCCACACCTCACGCACGCCGAGACGCTCGGCGAGCCGGTCGGCGCGCAGCAGCGGCGTCCAGCCGGCCGCGAGCGTGTCGCGCGGCGGGGGTCCTTCGAGCGGCAGGAAGTCGCGGTAGCGCCAGATCGAATGCGGGCCAGCCTGGATGCGGCGGCGCAGCTCAGCGGGGTCGGCGCCCTCGCGTGACGCGTAGCTGACCTCGAGCGGGCCGAAGCAGCGCTCGCAGACGTAGCTCGCGTCGAGCGGATAGACGGTGTGGCACTCCTTGCACTTCAATGACTCGGGCGGCATAAAAAAACCTCCGCCGGGTTCTGGGGCAGAGGTTTCGAACCGCTTCCCACATCTCCCAGGCTTGTTGTTGCCTGATGGAATTGGCACCTTTCCCCTTGTCGGGGTGGTTGCCGCGGCTTCAAAGGGCCAGTCCCTCCACCGCTCTCGATGCGTACTGCTATGTGGACGACAGTATGCCACGGTCCGGACGCTGGCGCAACGGCAATCTGGACGCACGACGGATACAATGCAGATCGTGCCCCCGACGATGAGCGACGAGCCGCGAAGTCCCCATGCCGAGCTTGCCCAAGCCCCGGTTCGCGCGCGTCGCGCGCGGTCGCTCCATCCTCTCCCCGGCGATCGCCGAGCCTGAGACCTCTCAGGTCGAGGTCGCCGAAGCGGTCGCGATCCGCTGGGTCAACATCGAGCAGCCGCGCCACGGCCATCGCGCATGGCTGGAGGAGCGCTTCGACTTCCACGCGCTGGACTACGAGGACGTCTTCTCGCGCAACCAGCGCCCGAAGATCGACGAGTACGACGACTACCTCTTCATCGTGCTCTACTTCCCGCGCTTCGACAAGCAGGTCGGGCGCCTGAACGCGGCCGAGCTGGACCTGTTCGTCGGCCCGGACTTCCTCGTCACGCTGCCGAACGCGCCGCTGCAACCGGTCGAGTACCTGTTCGAGCGCGTGCGCGCGAACGACGCGCTGCGCGAGGAGTGGTTCTCGAAGGGCACCGGCTACCTGCTCTACAAGATCGTCGACGCATGCGTGGACGCGTCGTTCCCGATGCTCGCGAAGATGGGCAACAAGCTGGAGCGGATCGAGGACGAGATCTTCGAGGGCCGCTCGAAGGAGGTCGTGCGCGACATCTCCAACGTCAAGCAGGAGATCATCAACTTCCGCAAGGTCGTGCGGCCGCAGCGCGCGGTCTTCGGCGACCTCGAGCGCACGAAGCAGCGCTATCTCGCCGAGGACCTCGACGTCTACTTCGACGACATCAACGACGCCTCCGAGCGCGTGTGGCAGATCCTGGAGACCTACAAGGAGACCGTCGAGGCGCTCGAGGCGACGAACGAGTCGGTCCTCTCCCACCAGCTCAACGACGTGCTGCGGATCCTGACGGTCCTGACCGTCGTGTTCCTGCCGCTGACGCTGATCGCCTCGATCTTCGGCATGAACGTGGAGGTGCCGGGACAGGGCCACGTCGGGCCGTTCTGGGTCTTGATCGTGGTCATGCTCGTCGTCAGCGTCGGGATGGTCGTGTTCTTCCGTCGCCGGCGGTGGCTGTGAGTAACGCGCGCGCCGCGGCGGAGTAGACACCTTCGTGGCCGCCACTTCGATCGAGGCGCTGGAGCGCCTCGCCTCCTCGTCCGCGTCGCGCGCACCGAGCAAGCGGATGCTCGTGATCGTGAACCCGTACGCGACGACGGTCTCGGCCCGGTTGAAGCACCTCGTCGTCTACGCGCTGCGCGGTCGCTACGAGGTCGACTCGGTCGAGACGCAGGCGCGCAACCACGCGACCGAGCTGTGCCGGGAGGCCGCGCAGGAGGGGTACGACGTCGTCTGCGCGTTCGGCGGGGACGGCACGTTCAACGAGGCGGCGAACGGGCTGGCCGGATCGGAGACGCCGCTGACCTGCCTGCCCGGCGGCTCGACGAACGTCTTCTCCCGCATCCTCGGGATCCCGAACGACGTCGTCGACGCGACCGAGCATCTGCTCGCGATGGCCGACGACTGGTCTCCCCGCGAGATCGACCTCGGGGTCGTCAACGACCGCCGCTTCCTCTTCACCGCCGGGGTCGGGCTCGACGCGAGCGTCACGAAGCGAGTCGACGCGCGGCCGCGGCTGAAGGCGCGCTTCGGCCCCTGGTTCTACGCGACCGCGGCAGTCGGCGCCGTGAACCGCGAGTACACGGTGCGCCCGCGCCGGCTCGCGGTCGAGCTGGCGGACGGCACCGCGCTCGACGGCATCACCGCGATCGTCCAGAACACGACGCCGTACACGTACTTCGCGAGCCGTCCGGTCGACCTCGCCGAAGATGTCGGGCTCGAAAGCGGCACCATTGCCGGGGTCGTCCTGAGACGCGCGAGCCCGCTGGACGTGCCGACGGTCGCCTGGCGCGCGCTCGCCGCCCGCGCGCAGATCGCGAAGCACCGCCAGGTGGAGAGCTTCACCGGCGCCACCGAGCTGACGATCCGCTCGCTCGACGACCGCCCGCTCCCACTCCAGGTCGACGGCGACTACCTCGGCGAGGTCCCCGAGATCGCCGCGCGCGTCGACCCGCGCGCACTGCACGTCGTCGCCTGACGCGATGTGTGAGCGGTGAGGTGGCGGGCCGCCGCCTGACTGATGTGTGCCCTTTTGTGGGTCGTACGGACCCCCAAAACGGCACACGTCGGGCGATGCGCTGAGGGCCCGGCTAGGGTTCCGGCCGTGCGGCGCGGCCTGGCCCTCCTCTCCCTCGCAGCCATCCTGGCAACGACCGCAGCGCTGGCGACGCCGGCGCCGAGCGCCACTCCACGCGTGGCCGGCTGCCCCGTCTTCCCCGCCACCAACGCCTGGAACCAGCGCGTGGACCGCCTGCCCGTTGCAAGGAACAGCACAACGCTGATCCGCAGCATCGACCTGAGCGCCCACGTCCACGCCGACTTCGGCTCGGGCACCTGGGACGGCGGCCCGATCGGCATCCCCTACACGCTCGTCGGAGCAGGCCAGCGGCGGGTGAGCGTCAGCTTCGACTACGCGAGCGAGTCCGACCGGGGTCCGTATCCGATCCCGCGCAACGCCCGCATCGAGGGCGGCCCACGCGCGACGGGCGACCGCCACGTCCTGATCGTCGACAAAACCGCCTGCAAGCTCTACGAGCTGTTCGACGCCCACCCCCTCGATGCCGGTCGTTCATGGCACGCCGGCAGCGGGGCAACGTGGAACCTGCGCTCCAACCACCTCAGGCCCAAGACGTGGACCTCAGCCGACGCCGCCGGCCTCCCGATCCTCCCTGGCCTCGCCCGCTACGACGAGGTCGCCCAAGGCGCCATCCTGCACGCACTCCGATTCACCGCGCCCCGAACGCGACGAGCGTTCGTCTGGCCCGCCCGGCACCAGGCCGGCGCTTCCTCCTCCCCAGCCCTGCCCCCGATGGGGCTGCGCGTCCGCTTGAAGCGCACCGCGAACCTCAGAGGTCTGCCAAGGCAGGCGAAGATCGTCGCCCTCGCCATGCAGCGCTACGGCCTCATGCTCGCCGACAACGGCTCGCCCTGGTACGTCAGCGGCGCGCCCGACCCGCGCTGGAGCAACGGCCAGCTCCACGCGCTCGACCGCTTCACGGGCAAGGACTTCGAGGTCGTCGACGCGAGCGCCCTGCGCCACGCGCGCTGACCGCTACGACGGACAGGCGTCGCGCCGATCCACCTGCACCCACACGGCGGTGCCATTGCCGAGGCTCGTGCACGGCGAGCTGCCGTCGAACCTGCGGGCGCGTATGAGGTGCGCAACCGTCGCGCCGGCGCTCGGCGCGTCGATGTCTTCGACGCTCACGCCGGCGATCCGCGCGAAGACGATCAAACCGATCGTTTCGAAGTGGTGGTCGTTGATCTGTGCGACGTCGCCGCGGTCCTCGAACGCGACACGGCTCACGCCGGCGGCCCGCAGCCGTCGCATCAGCCCGAGCACGTCGCCGTCGCGCTGCGGGCCGGACACGAGATAGTCGAGGCTGGAGTAGACGACGACGCGGTCGCGCGGCGGCACCCCCTCGCCTTCGTGGATCGCGCCGTTGCTGAGCGGGAGCTGGTCGGGCGCACGCCCGACGCCGAACGTCGCGCCGAGCTGTGCGACGACCACGGCGGCGCTCAGCACGCCCACCGCGGCGAGCCGCCAGCGCGGCCGCAGCTCCACGATCCACGCGGTCCCGAGGGTGGCGACGTAGACGATCGCGCCCATGGTGTAGCGGACGTCGTGGTGGCGCAGCAGCGTGAGCGCGAGCCACGCGCCGCCGAGTCCCCACAGCAGCTCCACGCGCACGTCTTCGAGCGGCCGTGGGCGCGCGCGCACGACGCCGACTGCCGCGCACGCGAACAGCGGCGCGAACAGCAGCCCGTTGAGCGTCGCCCAGCCGTACCAGCCGAGGTTCGCGAGCGAGACGAGCGAGGGACTGGCCGCCTTCGGGACCGGTTCGCTCGCGCTGCCCGTGCCCGCCGCGCCGAAGAATCTGCCCCATTCGGAGAGGTGGACGAGGTACCAGGGCGCGCCGACGAGCAGCGCGACGCCGACGAACGCGGCGAGGCCCCGCCGGTTGCGCCAGCCGCCGCCACGCAGCAGCACCGCGGCTACGAGCCCGACGAGGTAGAGCGGCATCAGCTGCTTCGTCAGCACGCCGACGCCGACCGCGAGCCCGGCGAGCGCCGCCGGACCCACGCGCGTGAAGCGGTCGCTCTCCAGGATCAGCCAGGCGGCGACGGCGACGAGCGCCGCCTCCGGCGCGTCGAGCATGAAGACATGGAACTGCTCGGCGATCAGCGGCGTGCCGAGCGCGAAGACGACGGCGAGCAGCCCGGCCAGCGGGGTCGCCAGCATCCGCCCGACGCGGTAGCAGGCAACCGCGAGCAGCGGCGCGAAGACGACGTTCTGCGCCAGGATCGGCCCGTCGGCGCTCTTGCCGAACAGCGCCAGCACGAATACGCCGAAGAGCCGGATCGCCGGCGGGTAGTACGTCGTGTACGTGATCGCTCTGAACGGATGACCTTCGGCGATCCATTCCCTGTAGAGCAGCGACGCGTACAGGTGCGAGGCGCCGCCGCCGAACGGCACGGCGCGGTCGGTCGCCAGCCACCACGCACTGAGCGCGAGGAACAGGACCGTGACGCCTGCCGCCCCCCAGCCGGGCGCGCTCCAGCGCGGCACGCGCAGCGCGATCGCGCGCGTGCCGGCAGGCTTGCGCGTGGCCCCCGACGTCCCCCCCGGCACCCGCCCACTCTAGCCGAGCGGGCGAGGCCGCGAACCGCCTTGCTGCCTACGCCCCGGCGCCGGGCGTGACGCGGTAGGCGTCGAAGACCGACTCGATGTTGCGCAGCCGGTTGATCGTCGCGTCGAGCGTCTTCGTGTCGGCGACCTCGACCACGAAGCGGTTCTTGATCATCGGCGGGTTCGACATGCAGCGCGCCTCGACGATGTTGATGCCGGCCTCGGAGAAGGTGCGGGAGAGGTCCTCGAGCAGGCGGTGGCGATCCCAGCCGTCGATGTGCAGCTCGACCTTGAACGAGGTCGAGGAGTCGCCTTCCCACGAGACCGGCGTGAAGCGATCCGGGTCCTTTCTCAGGACCTCGACGTTCGGGCAGTCTTCGCGGTGGATCGTGATGCCGCGACCGAGCGAGACGTAGCCGACGATCGGGTCGCCCGGCACCGGGCGGCAGCACTTCGCCAGGCGCAGCATCACGTCGCCAACGCCGTCGACGGCGATCCCGAACTTCGTCGAGGAGGTCGTCGGCCGGCGCTCGCTCTGCGGGCGCGTCCGCATCAGGTCGTCGGCCGCCGTGCGCGCGCCCTCGGCCGCCTCGCCCTGCTTGAGCCGCTGCATCACCTTGTTGACGACGACCGTCGGCGAGATCTTCGCCCCGCCGAGCGCGATGTAGAACTCGTCGCCCTTGCGGAAGCCCATCTCGCGGATCACGTCTGCGAGCAGCGGCGAGCCGACGATCCGCTGCGCCGGCAGCCCCTGCTTCTTCAGGTGGTCCTGCAGCAGCTCGCGCCCGGCGTGCTCGGTGTCCTTGCGCGACTCGCTCTTGAACCACTGGCGGATCTTGTTGCGGGCGCGCGTCGTCTTCACGAGCGCGAGCCAGTCGCGCGACGGGCCGCGCTCTCGCTTGGAGGTGAGCACCTCGACGATGTCGCCGCTTCTCAGCTCGTAGGAGAGCGGCACCATGCGGCCGTTGACCTTCGCGCCGACGCAGCGGTGGCCGACGTCGGTGTGGACCTCGTAGGCGAAGTCGAGCGGCGTCGCGCCGGCGGCGAGCGACTTGACCTCGCCCTTCGGCGTGAAGACGAACACCTCATCCTCGAACAGGTCGACCTTCAGCGTGTCCATGAACTCCTTCGGGTCCGACAGCTCCTGCTGCCAGTCGAGAAGGCGTCTGAGCCAGCGCAGCTTGCCGTCCTGGTCGACCGCTCTGTCGTCCTTGTAGAGCCAGTGCGCGGCGATGCCGAACTCGGCCATGTCGTGCATCTCGCGCGTGCGGATCTGGATCTCGAGCGGCCGGCCCTCCGGCCCGATCACCGTCGTGTGCAGCGACTGGTACATGTTGAACTTCGGCATCGCGACGAAGTCCTTGAAGCGGCCGGGGAGCGGCTTCCACAGCGAGTGGATGACGCCGACCGCGCCATAGCAGTCCTTCACGTTCTCCACGATCACGCGCATCGCGGTGAGGTCGTAGATCTCGTTGAACTCGCGGCCCTTTCTCGTCATCTTCGAGTAGATCGAGTAGAAGTGCTTCGCACGGCCGGCGATCTCGGCGTCGATCCCGAGCGCGTCCAGCTCTCTCGCCAGGTACGCGCCGGCCTCGCTCACGTAGCGCTCGCGCTCGGCGCGCTGCTGGTTGACGAGGCCCTTGATCTCCGCGTACTTGCGCGGGTGCAGCGCCGCGAACGCGAGGTCCTCGAGCTCCCACTTGATCGCGTGGATGCCGAGGCGGTGCGCGATCGGGGCGTAGATGTCGAGCGTCTCCTTCGCCTTCTCGATCTGCTTCTGCTTCGGCATCGCGCCGATCGTGCGCATGTTGTGCAGGCGGTCGGCGAGCTTGATCAGGATGACCCGGATGTCCGAGGCCATCGCGACCATCATCTTGCGGTAGTTCTCCGCCTGCGCCTCGTCGCGCGAGGAGAAGGTCAGGCCGGTGAGCTTCGTGACGCCGTCGACGAGCGCGGCGACCTCTTCGCCGAAGGTCGCTCTGACGTCCTCCAGACTGGCCGACGTGTCCTCGACCGTGTCGTGCAGCAGCGCGGCGCAGAGCGTCTCGGTGTCGAGCCGCATGCCGGCGCAGATCTTCGCGACGCCGACCGGGTGGATGATGAACTCCTCGCCCGACTTGCGCCGCTGGTCGGCGTGGTGCTCGCAGGCGTAGACGAACGCGCCCTCGACCTCGTCGCGGTCGATCTCCAGCGTGCTTTCGGCCGCGTGCTCCTCGACGATCGCGAACAGGTCGCCGAGCAGCTCGCGCTCGGTGTCGGTCAGGCCCTCGCGCCGGATCGGTCTGGCGACGACCGGGTGGTCGATCCCGTCGACCGGCAGGCGGCCCTCGTCGGCGCCGCCCTGCACGGCGACGCCGGCCGTCGCGCGGCTCATCCGCTGGCCGCGGCCTGTGTCGCCGGTGTGGGTTGCGTTGCCGTTTCCGTCAGCCATCTGCGGCCGTCCTCGTATCGCTGCATCGCGGCCCGGTAGGTCGCCGAGCGCTCGAGCGCGGTGCGCTCGGCGTCCCGGACCGTGAGGGCCGGCAGGTCCCGGTCGAGGCTGACGAGGTCCAGCTCCGTGAGGATCGCCACCAGCCGGGCGGCCTGCGCGACCGACCGACTCTGGATGCCGTCCCCGCGAAGCAGCGCCTCGAGCTCCCCGCCGGCCGCCCCGCCGCGGTCCCGCAGGGCCCGGTAGAGCGGCACAAGCGCAGCGCGAAGGTCGTGCTCCGTCTCATGGATCTGCTGCGCAAAGCGTAGCTCAGCGACTCCCCAGCACAGATGGGTCCATCCGTCCAGGGCGCCCGCACGCACGTTCGCCGCCTCGTGCGGATGGGCCGGCGGATCCAGCACGACGACGTGCCGACAGCCCGCTGCGAGCGCCGGATCGCGGCCGAGCGCGGCGTGGGAGCAGAGCGCGAACCCGCCCGTGCGGTCCTGGAGCCCCGCGATCCGGCGCGGGACGTCGGCGACGACCGCCAGCACCGGCTCGCCGCTTGCGACGAGGTCCCGCAGGACGGCGAGCGCGCCATCTCCGCGGCGGTCGACGACGGTGCGCTGCGCCCCGGCGTCCCGGCGTCCAGCCGCTCCCTCCCCCGCGATGCCCGTCGCTTGCAGGACCGCAGCCAGCCAGGTGCCCGGTGCCGGCTCGCCGACCACCTCGATCGGCTCGGGGGCGGTGGGGCTTGCATGGCGCAGGCGCAGGCGCGGTTCGACGGCGCCGTTCCAGGCGTTGCGTTCGAGGCGGAAGGTTGCGTCGGCGGCGGTGTCGGGCGCGACCGGCAGGCGGCCGTCGCAGCCGAACGCGACGGCGCGGCAGCGGCCGCCGCCGGCCTCGACGCTGAAGCGGACGTGCTTGCCGTCCTCTCCCATCGGCCGCGCGTCGATCAGCGCGGCGCCGGGGACGAGCAGGTTGACGCCGGGGTTGCCCATGCCCGTCGGTTCGAGCTGGGCCAGCTCGTCGGCGAGCGCAAGGCCGAGCTGGCGGCCGCCGACGACCGCGTCGATCCGCTCGACGGGGACGAGGTCGTCCGCGTCGAGCACCGCGCCAGCGTGCGCTTCGACCGCTGCGCGCAGCTCGTCCACGCGCGCGGGCGCGATCGTCAGCCCGGCGGCCGCGCGGTGGCCGCCGTAGCGCGCGAGCAGCGGCGCGGCGGCATGGAGCGCGCCGAGCAGGTCGAAGCCGGGGATCGAGCGGCCGGAGCCGGTGCCGAGCAGCGGGCCGTCCTGCGCGAGCGCGGCGGCCGGCGACGGCAGCGCGATCAGGACCGCCGGCCGGTGGTAGCGCTCCACGATCCGCGAGGCGACGATCCCGATGACGCCGGGATGCCAGCCCTCGCCCGCGAGCACGTACGCGGGCCGTTCGCCCAGCTCGCGCACTTGGGCTTCGGCCTCGAACAGGATCCGCTGCTCGGTGAAGCGCCGCTCGGCGTTCGCGGCGTCCAGCTCGTCGGCGATCGCCGCAGCGCGCGCCTCATCGCGCGTCAGCAGCAGCTCGACCCCGGCGTCGGCGCGGTGCAGGCGGCCGGCGGCGTTGATGCGCGGGGCGAGCCGGAAGCCGACGCTGCGCGCATCGAGCCCGCTGGGGTCGACACGGGCGACGCGCATCAGCGCGCGCAGCCCCGGCTTGCCCGTCGAGGCGAGCGCGCGCAGGCCAGCGCGCACGAGCCGGCGGTTCTCGCCGCGCAGCGGCACGAGGTCGGCGATCGTCGCAAGCGCGACGAGGTCGAGGTCGTCGTCCACCTCGCCAGGATCGCCCCCAACTTCCAACGCAAGCGCCTGCGCGAGCTTGTACGCCACGCCCGCGGCGCACAGGTCCGGGCACGGGTAGCCGCCGAGCGATGGATGCACGATCGGCGCATCCGGCAGCGCACCGTCACCACGCGGCTGGTGATGATCCGTGACCACGACGTCGATCCCAAGCCCACGCGCAAGCGCGACTTCCTCGACCGCGGTGATCGCACAATCGACCGTCACGAGCAACTGCGTCCCACGCCCCGCCAGCCGCTCGACCGTCGCACCCGAGAGCCCATAGCCGTCATCCACGCGGCTCGGAAGAAACCACTCGACCTCGCCACCAAGCCGCCGCAGCGCCCGCAGCAGCACCGCCGTCGCACACACGCCATCGACGTCGTAGTCGCCATGAACCGTGATGCGCGAGCCGGCCGAGACATGCCGCAGGATCAGCTCAACGGCTGAGCCCATCCCCGCAAACCGACGCGGATCATGCACCTCCTCCGCATCGAGGAACGCCCGAGCAGCGGCCGGATCCCCAAGCCCCCGCCGCACAAGCACCTGCGCAAAGACCCGCGAGCACCCCAGCGCCTCCCGCAGTGCCTCGACCGCGGACAAGTCGCAAGGAGCAACGACCAGGCGCGGCGAGGGCGGCGCCGCAGGAGCGGCGGGCTCAGAAAGCGGTGGCGCAAGCGCAGACACCGCCCCAGGCTACGAGCGCACGCCGACGGAAAGGCGGTCAGCCGCGAACGCCGATCGGGCGGGTGGCAGTGAGGATGCACGTGCGACCGCCGGAAGGCGGTCGTGCGCGCACCCGGAGCTGTCAGGACCCGCCCGCCACGGCGCCCGAGCCGGCCGGCTCAGGCGTACTCGGCAAGCCGCTCTCGCCGCACGCCCTCGGCATACACCGCCGCAATCCCGATCAGCGTGCCGGGGACCGCGTCCAGCGCGGTGAGCAGGTGCGTCTCGTGCTGCCCCGGAACGGAGAAGCCGCTGACGATCAGGCCGAAGATCACGGCGCCCACGAGCGCTCCGAGGAACGCGCCGACGATCCCGCCCCAAAAGCGATCCGGCAGGAAGATCGTGAAATGCCAGATCGCAAGGCCCATCATGACCCAGGCGAGCATGCCCATCAGCGCGACCTCCCGTGGCGGCGTCTTCCTGAGCGGCGCGGTCTGCGCGGCTCCTTCACGACGCCCTCGTTCTCCGGCTCGTCGGGCGCGCGGCCGTTCGTCTCGGTGCGCTCGGCGGGCGGCGATGGCGGCGAGGCCGGTGGGCGCGAGGTCCCGGGCGGCATGACCGTCGCGGCCCGTCCCCGTCGCGGGGGCCGCGAGACGGCCGCTTCGTCGTCGACGTCGATGTCGCTGCGCAGCTTCGCGAACTCCTCGTCCGAGATCTCCGTCTCGTCCTCGGGCTGCGTGAGGCGCCGGCGCGGCGCCGACGGCGCCACCTCGGGCTCGACGTCGACCGGCTCGCCGCCGCCGGTCGTGACCGCGTAGGCCGGCACGACGCCGCCGTTCTCGCCCTCGATCCGCTCGCGGCGCGCCGCGTAGACCGGCTCGCGCTCCTTCCAGTGCGTCAGCACCGGCGTCGCGATGAAGATCGACGAGTACGCGCCCGAGACCACGCCGACGAGCAGTGCGAACGCGAAGTCGCGCAGCGTTTCGCCGCCGAAGAGGAGCAGCGCGAGAATCGGCAGCGCCGTCGAGAAGGACGTCGCCAGCGAGCGCGTCAGCACCTCGGACATCGAGCGGTTCGCGATCTGCGAGAAGGCGGCCCGCGGCATGCGCGGCATGTTCTCGCGGATGCGGTCGAACACGATCACGGTGTCGTAGAGCGAGTAGCCCAGGATGGTGAGCAGCGCAGCCACGGTCGCCGACGTCACCTCCCGCCCCGTCAGCGAGTAGATGCCGCTCGTGATCAACAGGTCGTGCATCAGCGCGATCAGGACGGGGATCGCGAACTTCCACTGGAAGCGCAGCGCGATGTAGGCCGAGATCACCAGCAGCGAGGCGATGATCGCGACGATCGCGCCGTTCGCGACGGTCTGGCCGAACGTCGGGCCCACGGACGTGCTGGAGAAGCTCGACGTCCCGCCGAAGCGCTCGCCGAGTCTCGTGCGGATGTCGACCACCTTCGCCGGCTGGATCTGCTTCGCGGAGATCTGCACGACGTTTCTGCCGAGGGCCTTGTTCTGCACTCTCTGGATGCTCGCGTCGCTGATGCCGTTCGCCTGCAGCACGGAGCGGATCGCGCTCTCGCTGCCCGGCTGCCCGAGCGCGGTCGTGATGCGCGTGCCCGACGTGAAGTCGATGCCGAAGTTGAGACCCTTGCCGCCGATCGCGAGCGCGCCGATCAGCAGGATCATGCCCGACATCGAGAAGAACCACTTCGAGTTCCCCATGAAGTCGAAGCGCCAGCGCTTGGCGGCGAGGTGCGCGCCGACGGCCGCCGGATTCGAGAAAATGCGGCTGCGGCCGAGCGTCGCGAGGATCGCCTGCGTCGCCATCACGGCGGTGAACAGCGAGACGAGCGTGCCGATGCCGAGCATGAAGGCGAAACCCTTCACGCCGGCGGTCGCGAGCATGAACAGGATGAACGCCGTCATCACTGTCACGACGTTCGCGTCGACGATCGCCGTCAGGCCCTTTCTATAGCCCGTGCTGATCGCGGCCGGCACCGATTTCCCCGCGCGCAACTCCTCCTTGACGCGCTCGAAGATCACGATGTTCGCGTCGGCCGCGACGCCGATCGTGAGGATCAGGCCGGCGATGCCGGGCAGCGTCAGCGTGATCGGCACGAGCTTGATCAGCGCAAACAGGTAGATCGCGTAGATGCCGAGCGCACCGGTCGCGATCACACCGAGCATGCGGTAGAAGACGATCAGGAAGATCGCGACGATCGCGAGGCCGACCGCGCCCGCGATGAGTCCCTGGTGCAGCGCCTGCTTGCCGAGCGTGGCGGACACCTGCGACTGCGAGATCAGTCTCAGCTTGATCGGCAGCGCGCCGAGCTGCAGCAGGTTCGCGAGATCCTGCGCGCTCTGGATCGTGAAGCCGCCCTCGATCACCGCGCCGTTCTGGCCGTCGATGCCTTCCGGGAGCTGCTGCGGGTCGATCGAAGCGACCGAGATCAGTCTGCCGTCGAGCGCGACCGCGAAGTGCTGCAGAACGGCCTGCGGATTGATCCCCGGCAGGCGCAGGTTCGCGCCGCGCTGCGAGATCGTGCGCGTGACGTCATGGAAAGCTGTCTTGCCGGCGTCCGTGAATCTGAACTCGACGTCGGGCTGCTGATTTTCGTTGAAGCCCTGTTGCGGGTCGCGGATGTCCTTGCCGCTCAGCGAGACCTCGTCGCGCAGCACGTAGAAGCGTGCGGCCGGTCTGTCGATCGCGACTCTCGCGCTGGCGGTCGCGGCGACCGCCTCCAGCACGACGTACCCCTGCGGGACCGTGACTACCGTGCTGCCGACCGGCACTCTCGCTCTGTCGATCGCCGACAGCAGGTCCCCGTAGCGCTGCTCGGGGCCGGCGAGGTACTGGTGGTTTCTGTCGAACAGGTAGTAGGCGGGACCGAGGCGCGAGCCGGTTCTGTTGTCCGCGACCGCTCGCTGTCTCGACGCGAGCAGCGCCGCGTCGTACAGCGGTTGGCCCTGGCTCGGGTCGCCGGCGGCCTGGCTGAGGCGCTGCGCGACCGGGTCCTGGCCGGGCAGCAACGGCGCGACCCGCTTGCCCTCCGGCGTGAGGAGGTTCGCCTCCCAGTCGTAGAAGTAGAGCTGCGCGGGCGTGCCGACCTGTTCCTGCGCGCGTCTGAGGTTCTGGACGCTCGGCAGGCCGACCGAGATCTGGTTGCTGCCCGAGCGCTGGATCTCCGGCTCGCCGACGCCGAGCTGGTCGACGCGCGCGCGGATGATGTCGAGCGAGCGGTCGAGCGCTTCCGGCGTCACCTTCGGGACCTGCGGGGTCGGCTCGCCCTGGTAGACGAGCTCGACACCGCCCTTGAGGTCGAGCCCGAGCCGCGTAGGTCGAGCGGCGACCACGACGAAGGACGCGACCAGCAGGCCGGCGACGAGGAGCAGGATGAGGCCGTTGCGGCGACGATCGGTCATGGCCAGCCGATCCTACTTGGCGGGCGTGAGCACGAGCAGCAAGCCGCCGTCGTCGTCGTAGGCCGGAAACAGGTCGGCGACGGCATGCGCCGGCAGGTCACCCTCAGCGTTGACGGTCACCGGCTTGTTCAGCGCACGGACGCCCCACTCTAGGACCGTCCCGACGACGTCTTCGCCGCCCTCGCCGAAGTCGAGTCCGAGCACCTCGCGGACCGACCGTCCGATCACGCGCTCGTCGTCGAGCCCGGTCAGCTCGAACGACCCGCGGCCGCAGCCGATCACGCGCCCCTCGCGGTCGCAGACGAAGAACGCCGCGTCGGGAGCCGGGTAGTAGTCGTCGAGCAGCTCGAACAGGAAGCCGAAGCCGCATCTCGCACAGCCCTTCGGCTCGCGGCGGAAGCCGGCCGTGCGGTCGGTCGCGGTCGACCGCGCGCCGCAGTTCGGGCAGATGAACAGGTGAGCCATCCCGCCACAGCATACGAGTCTCGGGATCAAGCGCGGGTAAGGAACCGCACACCGCGAGGGGCGCGCGATTCTCGCGTTTGCGCCGATCGCCGCGTCGGCGCTCAGCCGAACAGCTGGGCCGTCTCGGCGGGCGGTTCGAGCCCGAGGTGCAGCCATGCGCGGCGCGTCGCGGCGCGCCCGCGCGGGGTCCGCTCGATGAAGCCGCGTTGGAGCAGGTAGGGCTCGTAGACGTCCTCGACCGTGTCCTGCTCCTCGCCGACCGCGACCGCGAGCGTCGAGAGGCCGACCGGGCCGCCGCCGAACAGCTCGCAGACAGCGCGCAGCAGCTCGCGGTCGAGTCGGTCGAGGCCCTCGTGGTCGACTTCGAGCAGGTCGAGCGCCCGGCCCGCGAGCGCCGCCGTGATCGTGCCGTCGCCGCGCACCTCCGCGTAGTCGCGCACGCGCTTGAGCAGGCGGTTGGCGACGCGCGGCGTCCCCCGGCTGCGCAGCGCGATTGCCTGCGCGCCCTCCGCCTCGACCGCGATCCCGAGCAGTGCGGCCGAGCGGCGAACGATCTGCCCGAGCTGCTCGGGCTCGTAGTGCTCGAGGCGATGCTGGATGCCGAAGCGGTCGCGCAGCGGCGTCGTCAGGAGGCCGGCGCGCGTGGTCGCGCCGACGAGCGTGAAGGGCGGCAGGTCGAGCGTCACGACGCGCGCGCCGGCGCCCTGCCCGACAGTGATCGGGAGCTGGCCGTCCTCCATCGCCGGGTAGAACGTCTCCTCCAGCGCGCGCGGGAGGCGGTGGATCTCGTCGACGAAGAAGACGGCGCGCGGCTCCAGTGCGGTCAAGAAGGCGGCGACGTCGCCCTTGCGTTCGAGCGCCGGGCCGGCCGTCTGCACGAACGGCACGCCGAGCTCGGCGGCGAGGATCTGCGCGAGCGAGGTCTTCCCCAGGCCGGGCGGTCCGGCGAGCAGCACGTGGTCGAGCGCGTCGCCGCGCGCAGCCGCCGCCTCGATCGAGACCGCGAGCTGCTCGCGCACGGAAGCCTGCCCGACGAAGTCGTCGAGCCGGCGCGGGCGCAGCGAGCGGTCCAGCTCCTCGTCCGCCGGCAGGACGTCGGGGGTCTGGATCCGCGTCACGAGCGCGCCGCCTTAAGCGCGTGCGCGATCAGATCCTCCGGCGTCGCGCCGGCGGCACCGTCGAGCAGCCGCTCGGCCTCCTGCGCGCTGTAGCCGAGCCCGACGAGGCCCTCGCGGGCGATCGAGCGCGGATCGTCGCCGACGGTCACCCGGATCTCGTCGTCGGGCAGCGTGACGCCGGCCTTCTCGCGCAGCTCGACGATGATCCGCTCGGCCGTGCGCTTGCCGATGCCGGGCACGGCCTGGAAGCGGGCGGCGTCGCCGGCGGCGAGCGCGGCGACCAGCTCGCGCGGCGAGCCGCCGGAGAGCACCGCGAGCGCGACCTTCGGCCCGACCGACTGGACGCCGAGCAGCATCAGGAACAGGTCGCGCTCCTCCTCGGTCGCGAAGCCGTAGAGCTGCAGGGCGTCGTCGCGCACGATCAGGTGGCTGTGGAGCGTGACCGGCTTTCCCGCCGCCGGGACGTGCGTGAGCGTCTCTGTGGAGACGGCGAGCCGGTAGCCGACGCCGTTGACGTCGATGACGACCTCCCCGCCGCTCGGCGGCGAAGCGCGCCGGCTCACGACCTCGCCGCGCACGAGCGCGATCATGCGTGTGCTCCCGCCGCAGCGAGCAGCGGCGCCCGGTTGAGGTGGCAGATCGCGACCGCGAGCGCGTCGGCCGCATGGTCGGGCTGCGGCAGCTCGGGCAGCGACAGCAGCCGCTGGACCATCTGCTGCACCTGGAGCTTCTCGGCGCGCCCGGATCCGCACACCGCGCCCTTGACCTGCTGGGGCGTGTAGGACCCGCACGGCAGGCCGCGCTGGCCCGCCGCGAGCAGCACGACGCCGCGCGCCTGGCCGACCGCGAGCGCCGAGCGCGCGTTGGCGCCGAAGTAGAGGTCCTCGAGCGCGACGGCGGCCGGCGCGTGCTCGTCGATGAGCGCGCACGCGCGCGCGTGGATCGTCGCGAGCCGCCGCTCGAGCGGCAGGCCGGCGGGCGTCTCGATCACGCCCCCGTCGAGCGCGCGCAGCCGGCCCGGGCGCCCCGGATCGCTCGCGACCACGCCGTAGCCCGTGCTGGCGGTGCCCGGGTCGATGCCGAGGACGATCATACGTTCGTGATTCTGCGCGCAGGCCCGGACGCCTCCCGGCGGGCGCTCAGGAGCGCGGGCCGCAGCCGTGCGGCAGCGGCGCGGCGGCGGGCAGGACCGCCTTCACGTACCAGCGTTCGACGTGCGCGAGCAGCAGCTTGCGCCAGGGCCGCGCGAGTGCGAGCGGCGGCGGCGAGCCGAGCGCGTCGCTTCTCGGACCGCGGAAGACGACGCCCGCTCTCGTGAGCTGCAGCGCGACGCGGTCGAGCGACACGCGCAGCTTCCACGCGAGCGCCGTCTGCGCCGTGTGGTTGACGGCGACGGCGCCGCACGCGAGCACCCGCGCGCGCCCGCCGGCGGCGTCGATCGCCCGCGTCAGCCCGTGCTGGAGCTGCGCGGCGTCGACCGCGCCACGCAGCTCGCGCACGTCGCCCCGCGCGGGCGCGAGCGCGAACCCGGCTCCCACCGCGAGCAGCGCGATGACGGCGAGCGCGCCGACCGCCGCGCTCCCGCGTCCGGCCGCGCGGCGCGCCAGCTCGACCGCCCCGACGCCGGCCAGCACGCACGCGATCGCGGCGGCCGGCAGCATGAAGCGCGCGAGGCCGGGATAGCCCGCGACCGTCATCGCAACGACGAGCAGCAGCCACGCGAGCGCGCCGAGCGCGAGGCCGCGCACGACGCGGTCGCGCGGGCGCAGCGCGAGCGCCGCGCCGGCCACGACCCAGATCGGCGCGAGCACGAGCCCGAGCCCGCGGCGCAGCGCCGTCCACGCCGGATCCGAGCCCGTCTGGCCGTCGTAGTTGGTGGCATGCGTGCTGGCGGCGAACGGGTCGCCCGTCAACCCCGGCGGCCCGAACCACAGCAACGGCACGAGCAGCAGGCCGCCGGCCATCAGGACGCGCTCGCGACGGTCGACCGTGCGCCAGCGCCACAGCGCGTAGAGACCGAGGAACGGCCACGCTTCCGGGCGGATCAGCGCCGCCACGACGCCCAGCCAGAAGGCCGTGCCGCGCCGGCCTGCGAGGTGGCGCTCGACCGCCCACAGCACGCACGCGAGCAGCAGCGGCTCGGACGCGCCCCGCCACGCGAGCGAGGCCAGCTCGTCCGCCAGCAGCACGCCGGCGGCGGCGACGAGCCCGGCCCACATGCCGGCCAGCCGCGCTCCCAGCGCGTAGGCGCCGGCCAGCGCCAGCAGCGCGCCCGTGCGCACCACCAGCAGCCACAGGTCGGGCGCGGCGCCGTCGGCGAGCAGCGAGAACGGCGCCGTGAAGAGGACCGGCAAGGGCTTCCAGGACGGTCCGCCGTCGAGGCCGAACGTCTGCCCGGCGGTCACCAGCTCGCGTCCCCAGACGAGCCACGCGAACGGGTCATAGCTGGGGATCGAGGGCGCCAGCAGCGAGAGCGCGGCCAGTGCGAGCGCGCCGCCGACCAGCAGCGCCGCGACCGGCACGGCCCGCCGCGTCGCCGTCCGTGTTCGCACGCTCATGCCGGCGTCAGACGGCAGCGCAGGAGCGTGGCGATCACGCGCAGGCCGTCGCTCGCGCGCAGCTTCTTGCCCTCCGCGGTCGAGCGTGCCCGATAGTGGATCGGCACCTCGAAGATGCGCTCGCCCCGCTCGATCAACCGCGCGGTGATCTCCGGCTCGATTTCGAAGCCGCGGGCGCGCAGCGAGAGGCTGCGGAAGAGGTCGGTCCGCACCACTTTGTGGCAGGTCATGATGTCGTGCAGGTACACGTTGAAGAGCATGTTCGCGGCCAGCGTGACGCCTTTATTCCCCATTACGTAGAGGAACGAGTGGCTTGTGGCGCCGTCGAACGCCCGGACGCCGAAGACGACGTTCGCCTCGCCCTCCAGCAGCGGCGGCAGCAGCACCGTGAAGTCGTCCGGCTCGTACTCGAGGTCGGCGTCGAAGATGGCGGCCAGCTCGCCGCCCGCGTGCGTGAGCGCAGTGCGCACCGCGGCGCCCTTGCCGGCGTTGCGCTCGTGCTCGAAGAGACGCACGCGCGGGTCAGCCCGGCGCGCGCGCAGCAGCTCGCGCGTGCCGTCGGTGGAGCCGTCGTCGACGACGATCAGCTCGACCGGGACGGGCAGCTCGGTCCCGAGCACGGCGTCGATCGCGTCCTCGACGCGGTCAAGCTCGTTGTAGACGGGCATCAGGATGGAGAGCATCGCGCCAGTGGTTCGCCGGGGCACCCCCTGCCCCTCCGCGACACCCTCTCATGTTTGGAGGGTGCTAACGACACCCCAACATCCGACGCGGCGCAGGCACGCCTACCCGGCGAGCTTCTCGAGCACCTCGGCGTCGACGTCGAAGTTCGCGTGGACCGCGCTGACGTCGTCGTTGTCCTCGAGCGCGTCGATCAGGCGCAGCAGTCTGCCGGCCTGCTGCTCGTCGAGCGTGACGCGCGTCTTCGGGCGCTGCGTCACCTCGGCGCTGCCGATCTCGATCCCCGACTGCTCGATCGCCGCGCGCACGGCGGCGAGGTCGGCCGGCTGCGCGAGCACCTCGAAGACGTCGTCATCCCGCGCGATGTCCTCGGCGCCGGCGTCGATCGCCACGATCAGGTCGTCCTCGCTCCAGCGCTCCGCGTCGAGCGTGACGACGCCGAGCTTGTCGAACAGGTACGCGACCGAGCCGGGCTCGCCGAGGCTGCCGCCGTGCTTGGAGAGCAGGTGGCGCACGTCGGAGCCGGTGCGGTTGCGGTTGTCCGTGAGCGCCTCGATCAGCAGGGCGACGCCGCCCGGGCCGTAGCCCTCGTAGAGGACCGTCTCGATCGCGTCGGCGTCGGCGCCGTCGCCGGTCCCCTTGGCGATCGCGCGCTCGATGTTGTCCTTCGGCATCGAGGCGTCCTTCGCCTTCTGGATCGCGTTCGCGAGCGTCGCGTTGTGCTCGGGGTCGCCGCCGCCCTCGCGCGCGGCGACCGTGATCGCGCGCGCCAGCTTCGTGAAGGCGGCGCCGCGACGCGCGTCGACGATCGCCTTCTTGTGCTTGATCCCAGCCCACTTGGAATGACCGGCCATGGTCTGGAGTCTAGTTGGGCATGATCCTGGACGACCCTCGACAAGGCAGGTGTTCATGCGACGGATCGGTGTCCTCCCCGCGCTGCTGACAATCGGCGCGCTGGCACTCGCGGGCTGCGGTGGCGGCGGAGGCGGCGGCAACGACGCGGCGACGACAACCGGCGGTGGCAGCAGCAGCTCGAGCTCCGGCGGCGGCGGCACGACCGCGGTGGCGATGAAGAACATCGCGTTCGCGCCGACGAGCGTGACGGTCAAGGTGGGTCAGAAGATCACCTGGACGAACGACGACTCGGTCGCCCACAACGTGACGGCGACATCGGGCGCGAGCTTCAGATCGAGCGACTTCAGCCAGGGCGGCACGTTCTCCTACACCGCGACGAAGGCCGGCACGATCCACTACGTGTGCACGATCCATCCGGGCATGGACGGGACGATCGTCGTGACGAGATGAGCGCGGCGTAGCGCCTCAGGCGAGCGCCTGCGGATGCGCGCGGTACCACGCGAGCGTGCGCCGCAGGCCCTCGTCGAGGTCGACGCGCGGCACCCAGCCGGTCAGCGCGCGCAGCTTGCCCGCGTCGACGTACTGACGGTCGATTTCGCCGTCGGGCGTGCCCGTGCCGCGCACGTCGGGCTCGACGTCCGCGTCGGCGAGCGCGCAGATGCGCGCGACGACGTCGCGGACGGCGTGCGGCTCGCCGCCGCCCGCGTTGAACGCCTCGCCGCGGGCGGAGGGGGTCGGGTGGGCGGGATCCGGCTCGTCGAGCGCGTCCGCGAGCAGCAGGTACGCCTCGACCGCGTCCTCCACGTAGAGGAAGTCGCGCTCGGGCGAGCCGTCCGAGCGGATCACCGGCGCGCGGCCCGCGAGCACCGCGCCGATCGCCTCGGGGATCAGGCGCGAGCGGTTGAGGTCGCCGCCGCCGTAGAGGTTCGCGAAGCGCGTGACGGCGACCGGCAGCCCGAAGGTGTGCCAGTACGAGCGCGCGATCAGGTCCGTCGCCGCCTTCGAGACGTCGTACGGGAAGCGCGGCTCCAGCGGCATGTCCTCCGTGTACGGAAGCGTCGCGCTCGCGCCGTACGCCTTGTCGGAGGCGGCGACGACGACGCGCTCGGCTCCGTGCAGACGGCACGCCTCCAGCAGCGTCCACGTGCCGCGGATGTTCGACTCGAAGGTGCCGAGCGGCGAGCGGTTCGCCGTGCCGACGATCGTCTGCGCGGCGAGGTGGAAGACGGTGTCGACCTCGTGCTCGCCGAGCGCGCGGGCGACGAGGCCGGGGTCGTTGAGGTCGCCGTGCACCACGTCGACCGCGTCCGCGGCGCCGTCGAGCAGCAGCGCCGCACGCGGCACGCGATCGCGCTGGAGCACCGTCACGCGGTCGCCGCGCGCGAGCAGCGCGCGCACGAGCCAGGAGCCGAGCAGCCCGTAGGCTCCTGTCACGAAGACGGAGCGGCTCATGCCGGCGTGCGGGCCTTCCATGGCGCGAGCCCCTGTTCCCACAGGTCGTTCAGCAGCACCGCGTCCTTGTACGTGTCCATGCAGTCCCAGAAGCCCTCGTGGCGGTACGCGTGCAACTCTCGGTCGGCGGCGAGCCGCTCGAGCGGTTCGCGCTCCAGGATGCTGTCGTCGGCGAGGTAGTCGCGCACGCCCGGCTCGAAGACGCAGAATCCCCCGTTGACCCACTGCTCGGCGCGCGGCTTCTCGCGAAACCCGCTGACGCGGCCGTCGGGCTCGATCTGCACAACGCCGAACGGCAGCTCCGGCCGCACGACCGTGACGGTCGCGAGGCCGCCGTGCGCGCGATGCGCGGCGAGCAGCGCGTGCAGGTCGATGTCGGCGACGCCGTCGGCGTAGGTGAGGCAGAACGGCGCCTCGCCGAGCCGTCGCGCGGCCGCCAGCGCGCGGCCGCCGGTCGGCGTGTCGAGCCCGGTGTCGAGGCACTCGACCGTCGCGTCCCCGGGCCAGCGGACCTCGCGCGCGAAGCGCGCGACCAGCTCGCCCTTGTAGCCGGTGCAGAGCAGGAAGCGGCGGAAGCCCTGCGCGAGGTAGATCTGGACCACGTGCCAGACGATCGGCCGGCCGCCGATCTCCACGAGCGGCTTGGGGATCGTCGGCGTGTGCTCCTGCAGCCGCGTGCCGCGTCCGCCGCAGAGGATGACGACGCTCGTCTCGGCGGGATCCATGGGGCGGCGATGTTACGTAGGATCCGGCGTTCCATGCCGCAGGTCTCCCCGGACATCTTCAAGGCCTACGACATCCGCGGCATCGCCGGCCGCGACATCGACGGCGACGTCGCCGAGCTGATCGGGCGCGCGTTCGCCCACGTGCTCGCGGACCTGGCCGGCAAGCCGGTCGGCGAGCTGCGCGTCGGCCTCGGGCGCGACATGCGCCTGACCGCGCCGGAGCTGTCAGCCCGATACGTCACCGGGCTCGTCGGCGAGGGCGTCCACGTGCTCGACGCCGGGATGGTCGGGACGGAGATGCTCTACTGGCTCGTCGGCTCGCGCGCGCTCGACGGCGGGCTGATGTGCACCGCCTCGCACAACCCGAAGCCGTACACGGGCGCGAAGCTGGTGCGCGAGGGGGCGCTCGCGCTGTCCGGCGACGAAGGGATCCAGGACATCCGCCGGCTGATCGAGGCCGGGATCCCGGCGTCGCCGGCCGCAGGCGCCGGATCGGTCGAGCACGTCGACCTGTATGCGCCGTTCCACGAGGCGGCGCTCGCGCTCGTCGACACGAGCGCGATCAAGCCGCTGAAGGTCGTCGTCGACGGAGGCAACGGGATGGCCGGGCCGATGGTCGGGCCGCTGCTGGAGCAGCTCGGGCTCGACCTCGTGACCGCCTACTGGACGCCGGACGGCGACTTCCCCGACCACGAGCCGAACCCGCTGCTGCCGGAGAACCGCGCCTTCATCATGGAGAAGGTCGTCGCCGAGGGCGCGGACCTGGGGATCGCGTGGGACGGCGACGCCGACCGCTGCTTCTTCATCGACGACACGGGCACGTTCGTCGACGGCGACTTCCTCACCGCACTGCTCGCGCAGGCGCTGCTGGAGAAGCAGCCCGACGCCACAATTCTCTATGACGTGCGCGCGAGCCGCGCGGTGCGCGACACGGTCGAGGCCGCCGGCGGCACCGCGCTCGTGAACCGCGTCGGCCACGCCTTCTTCAAGAAGCGCATGCGCGAGACGGGCGCGATCTTCGGCGGCGAGGTCTCCGGCCACTACTACTTCCGCGAGTTCTACAACGCGGACTCGGGCACGCTGCCGGCGCTGCTGATCCTCGAGCTGCTCTCGCAGCGCGGCGCGCGGCTGAGCGAGCTGGGCGCGGACCTGCGCGGCAGATACTTCATCTCCGGCGAGATCAACTCGGAGGTCGCCGGCCAGCAGGCGAAGATGGCTGAGATCGAGGCGCGCTACGCGGACGCGGAGATCGGCCACCTCGACGGCGTCTCGATCGACTACCCCGACTGGCACTTCAACGTGCGGCCCTCGAACACCGAGCCGCTGCTGCGCCTCTGCCTGGAGTCGCTCGTCTCGCATGAGGACATGGAGCGGCGGCGCGATGAAGTGCTCGCGCTGATCCGCGCGTGAGCGCGACGCTCGACCCGCAGCAGGCGCTCGCCGAAGCTGCCGGCGCCGGCATCCACTGCCTCGCGATCCCGACGCCGTTCCTCGTCGGGCGCGTCAACTGCTATCTGATCGAGGACGACCCGCTCACGCTCGTCGACACGGGGCCGAACTCGGGCAAGGCGCTCGACGAGCTCGAACAGGCGCTCGCGGCACTCGGCCATCGGGTCGAGGACCTCGGCCTGATCGTCGTCACGCATCAGCACATCGACCACATCGGACTGCTCGAGGTGCTCGCCCGCCGCTCGGGCGCGGAGATCGCGGCGCTCGACCGGCTGGCCGGCTACCTCGGCGACTACCGCCGCGCCGCCGAGCTCGACGACGAGTTCGCCGTGGCGCTGATGCTCCGCCACGGCATCCCCGCCGAGATGACGCAGGCGCTGCGCTCCGTCTCGGCCGCCTTCCGCGGCTGGGGCAGCGGCGGGACGGTCACCCGGGCGCTGGTGAACGGCGGGCGGCTGACGCTGCGCGACCGCACGTTCGCCGTCCAGCACCGCCCCGGCCACAGTCCCTCCGACACCGTCTTCTGGGACGAGCGCAGCGGAATCCTGCTCGGCGGCGATCACCTCATCAGGCACATCTCCTCCAACCCGCTGGTCGCGCGGCCGCTCGACGCGGGCGAGATCCCGGCCGCGGAGCTGGCCGCGGGCGAGGCGCGCCCGCAGGCGCTGCGCACCTACGTCGAGTCGCTGAGAGCGACGCGCGAGCTGCCGGCGCGGTTCGTGCTGTCCGGGCACGGCCAGCCGGTCACCGACCACCGCACGCTGATCGACGAGCGCTTCGCGCTGACCGAGCGGCGCAAGCGCAAGATCCACCGCTTCCTGTCGGAGGGATCGCTGACCGCCCACGAGCTGGCGCAGCGGATGTGGGGCAACGTCGCCGTCACACAGGCGTTCCTGACGCTGTCGGAGGTGCTCGGGCATCTCGACCTGCTGCGCGCCGAGAGCAAGGTTCGCGAGCGCGAGACGGACGGCGTCGCGCGTTTCGAGGCGGTCGAGTCCGCCGCCGACGCGTAGGTCGGCAAGCGGCGCGCGCGCCACACCTGACGGGTACCGTCCGCCCTGTGATCGCGGAGCCCCCGGACGCGACACGCACGCTCCCGGCGTGCGCGTGGTGCGAGCAGCCGCTCGCCGACGGACCGCTGCGCGCGCTCGGCCAGCTCCGCTGCGAGCGCTGCGGCGCGACGACCGCGCTCGACTGGTCGGCGCACGGCAGGTTCGCGCGCGCGCCGCTGCTCCACGCGACGCCCGTGCGCGCCTCCTCGCATCGCCTCTGCACGCTCGGCGAGGCAGCCCGCCGCCGCGTGCGCCGCCGGCTCGCGGCGCGGATCGCGCGCGTGGCCCCGCCGGGGCCGGTGCTCGACGTCGGCAGCGGCGACCGCATGCTGCTCGACGCGCTGCGCGCGACCGGCCGCCTGACGACCGGGATCGCACCGCTGCACGACGCCGGCGCGCCTCGCCCGGGCGTGCGCGCCGCCGACATCACCGAGCTCGGCGGCCGCTACGCCGCGATCGTCTTCTGGCAGTCGCTTGGTCGCCTGCACGCCCCGGCGCTCGCGGTCGACCACGCGGCGGCGCTGCTGAAGCCGGGCGGCCTGCTGGCGATCGCCCAGCCCAGCAGCGCGCGCCTGCAGGCGCGCGCGCTCGGCGAACGGCTCGTGACACCCGCCGCGTCGCGCCACCGTGTGCTGATCCCGCCGCAGACGCTGATCGAGCGGCTGCGCACGCTCGGCCTGCAGGTCGACCGCATCGACCACCTGCTCGACGTGCCGCCCGGCGGCCTGCTGCAGGGCCTGCTCGGCGGCGTTACCGCGATCGAGGCGCGGCGGTAGGGATCGCCGCGCGCGGGGACCGCTGGCCCGCTCAGCCGGGCCGGCGCGCCCTGCGCCGCTCGGTCGCCTGGGTCACGATCCGCACGATGTCGTCGGCGTCGTCGACGACCGTCAGCAGGTCGAGGTCGGGCGCGGAGATCTTCCCCTCGCCGAGCACCTGTGCGCGCAGCCACCCGACGAGCGGCGTCCAGTAGTCGCTGCCGACGAGCACGAGCGGGAAGCTGCGGATCTTGCGCGTCTGGATCAGCGTGAGCGACTCGAACAGCTCGTCGAGCGTTCCGAAGCCGCCCGGGAAGACGACGAACGCCGACGCGTAGCGCACGAACATCACCTTGCGCGTGAAGAAGTAGTGGAAGCGCAGCGGCCGGTCGATGAAGGGGTTCTCGGGCTCCTCGAACGGCAGGTCGATCGCGAGGCCGATCGACAGCGCTCCGACCTCGCGCGCGCCCTGGTTGGCGGCCGCCATGATGCCGCTCCCCCCGCCTGTGATGACCGCGTAGCCAGCGCGTCCGAGCCGTCTCGCGACGTCGATCGCCTGGCGATAGTCGGGGTCGTCCGGATGCGTGCGCGCGGAGCCGAAGATCGTGACGCCCTTGTCGACGTCGGCGAGTGCCGCGAAGCCCATCTCCAGCTCGCGGCGCATGCGGCGAATCCGCATCGGGTCGGTCGCCGTGAAGTGGGGGCTGTCGAGCAGCTCCTCGTCGGGTGTGCGCGGCCCCGGCAGCGGCGCGTTCGCGCCGTCGTCCGGCTCTGGCCTGAGGTCCTGAGCGTCGGTCACACGACCGAGTATCTCAGCCGACGGCAGCGTCCTTCGCCTTGCGCACGCGATGGTCGGTGCCCATGAGGACGTGCGGCATCCCGCACATCTCGACGAGGCGCGAATAGTTGCGGGTCGTGATGTGGCGCGCGAGTCGCTGCGGCAGGAACGTCGGCGCCTCGTCGTCCTGCTCGCTGACGACGTCGCAGGTGAACACGATCGAGCGCTCGTTCTCGTAGCGGCCGTTGATGATGTTGTAGAGCTGCTCGAGCACCCAATCGGTCGGGCGGGCGACGGCGAGGTCCTCGATGTGGAGCAGCTCGACGCTCGTGAGGCGGTCGATCAGGTCGAGCGTCGCCCCGGGATCCTCTTCCCCATAGGTCCGGCGAATCTCGTCGAGCAGGCGAGGCCCGGTGTAGATGGCGACGGAGCGCCCGGCCGCGAGCGCATGCTGGGAGACGAGATACGCCAGGTGGCTCTTGCCGGTCCCGGGGCTGCCCAGGAACCACATGCCCTCGCCGCGATCCAGCTTCTCGTCGATGTGCTCGCAGTAGCGCCGGACCTCGCGCACGACGTCGCGGTCCAGCGAAGGGATCGGCTCGCGCTCGAAGCTGAGGTTCTGGAAGCGCCGCGGGAGGTCGCGCGAGAGGCGTCTCGCGCGCCGGCGCGCGACCTGCTGGGGCCAGCAGCGGCAGCGATACGTCGTGTTCGCGTCGAGGTCGACGACCATGCCGCCGCCGTCGCAGAGGCGGTAGGGACATTCGCGCTCGACGCTCACGACGGCGAGTCTAGCCCTGCTCGATCTCGCCCACGTGCGCGACGTTCGCGGCGTCGTCGGCGTCCCCGCTCCGTGCGGCCGAGAACCACGCGTCGAGGATCTCGTCGAGCTGCGCGCTCGACGTCGTGCGCAGGCTCAGCGCCAGCACGTTCGCGTCGTTCCACCGGCGCGCGCCCGCGGCCGTCTCGGCGTCGGCGCACAGCGCGGCGCGGATCCCGCGCACCTTGTTCGCGGCGATCGCAGCGCCGGTGCCGGTCCAGCAGCAGACGATCGCTTGCTCGGCGCGCCCGTCGGCGACGTCGCGCGCGGCACGCTCGCTCGCCCACGCCCAGTCGCTGCGCTCGCCGGCGGCGAGGACGCCGTGCGGAAGCGGCTCGTGCCCGCGCGCACGCAGCGCTTCCGGGACCAGCTCGGCGACCCCGGTCAGCTCGTCGGCGGCGACGGCGATCCGCATGCAAGGAGTATCGCTTTCGCGCTCCGCTCATCGCAAGCGACGAGCTGCGATCCGGCTTTCGCGCTCCGCTCATCGCAAGCGACGAGCTGCGATCCGGCTTTCGCGCTCCGCTCATCGCAAGCGACGAGCTGCGATCCGGCTTTCGCGCTCCGCTCATCGCAAGCGACGAGCT
>Ga0134125_10000431_pt1 | contig 57027 bp, 93 predicted proteins | sample KB31751_FD_96464 | JGI IMG/M metagenome (GOLD analysis project Ga0134125, IMG submission 96464) | Terrestrial soil microbial communities with excess Nitrogen fertilizer from Kellogg Biological Station, Michigan, USA - KB3-175-1 | ecosystem: Environmental > Terrestrial > Soil > Unclassified ... | reverse complement strand
TTTAGCATTCATAACAATGCCATCAAATCCTAAATCTTTAAATATATCAGATATTACATGAGAGCTTATTAAATTTCCTTTTTCATTATCTACATACATTAAACTATCAGCATTACGCATAGCTTTATTTAAATCAGAAGCTTTAATTTCACCATCATAAGCATTAGATTTTTCTATTACTTCATCAAAAGCTTTTTGTCCATCAAAATTATATTTTTGACCTTGTTTTATAAAAGATTTATGTAGCTTATCCATCAATGGTGCATCTTTAATCCATTCACCATTTTTATCATATTTAGGAGTAAAATCTAACCAAGTTGGTTTATTATCGACTAAGCTAGCTGGATTTTGTAATTTCATTTTAGCTGGAATAATAGCGCCTTCATGACCTTTTAATTCATTTGTGGCAATTTCTTTAGCTTTAAAATAATTAGATTTGTATTCATCACTATTGAATTTATCAGCGTCCCATCCTTTTTCACTCATTATATCATCTGTTCTTCTTTCAATACGTCCTGTTAAATCTGGACCAATACCAGCATAATTTGCACTAGCATCTTCAGCATTTGATGTGAAATGAGGATATTGACCTAAGTGATTTTCAGGATTGCCTTTAGCTTTACTAAATTTATCAAACTCATGAGTTGTACCATGAAACCAATTAGCATCTTCAAAACCTTTAACTTCCCAAGGTATATTTTTAGATGCTTTAACTAATCCACTACCTAATATCATTTCACCAGCTTTAGCTGGAACACTAACAACACCGCCAACGTTGCCCATAACGTTGCCCACAATATCAAGCATCTTTGGCGTAGCAAATTTAATGCCTTCAGGTGTATTTATTAAAGGCAGCACACCTGGACGCTTAATCATCGGAATGGTTTTATCTGGATTGTCTTTATAATAAAAACGTCCGCTGTCATCCTGCATCATATCCGCAGGCAAAGCCATTTGCTGTGATTGAGTTTCAAATAAATCAGGCTCTACGATATAAGATGGATGCTCTTTATTTTCAGGACCGAATAGCTTGTATCTGTCATCTTCAATCGGCAATGGGTTTCCACGTTGCACCGCTGCTTTAAGTCTAGCAGCAGCCATAGCAAAAGGATCGTCTGGCGCTGGCGCTTGTGCTGTCATAGCGTGATTAGTATTATCAACCCAATCTAATTGATTACCTTCTTCAGTATTATCATCATACGGAAAGCCATCAGCAGTATATTTAATCATTACTGCATTTCCACTAAGCTATGCGAACCATCTTCATTTTGCACATAATGATTTCCATCAGGTGCAAGCTTAGCACCTTCTGGTAAATCTTCATCTATTTTATCTGTGTAAGCATCTTCCATTTCTTTGCCGCTGTCTAATTCACCATTAGCTAGCATACCGCGAATAAGCTGTTTTAAAACTTTTTCTAAAGCAGGATCAATGCCAGTATTATCATCAGCAGTATTCATAATATCTTTCATACGCTGAGTTTCAGCCTTGTAATCCTCTCTAGCTTCAGTAGCGCCAGCCTTTCTAAACTCAAGATCAATCTTTTGGCCAGCTTGTGTTAATTCGCGATCTTTGTCAGCAATCTGTTGAGCTTGCTTAGCAACCAATGCACTTAGCTGAGTAATCTTAGCTTCAGCACCTTGCATCAATTGTTCGATTTGTGGATCAATGCCTTCACCTTTAACATTAGGTGGAATAATTCTATTCCAACGTTGTGCTAAAATATCAGCTTCAGGGAAGTCAGCAACTTTCCAAAGAATATCACCAGCAATGTCCATAAATTTTTCATTGCTAGAAGCAATCTGAGTTAAAGCATTAAATGCTTCTAAGCGGCGTGTTGCAAAACTTGGTCCTGTATCGGATTGAATGTCATACATTCCAAAATCAGGATTAAACATGACTTCTTTAATTTTTTGACCAGCATCCATTTTTGGTGGCTCTGGTGTAATGTCTTGTGTAGCACCTTTAAAATTAGGATCAATCTTAACATCCATTCGTGTTCCATCACGAGCAATTATTTTTTTAATACGAGCAGTATCGTAAATCTTAGGAATAAGGTCGATAACAATTTTACCAGTAAAGCGAATAGCAATAGCTTGATTATCAATGAAGTGATATGTTGCTCTATCGCCTTGACGTTGACGCGCGTTAATTGCGACACCTGATTTAGCATTTTCATTTTCGCCCAATTGAGCTTGATATTGACCAGTAGCCATCATCATTTCATTTTGAGCAATCTTCATTTGCTCAACATAAGCTGGCGATGCTTGCGGTGCTGCTGGACGTTGCGGTGGCGGAATTGGATTACCATCTTCATCAATATGATTATATGGTAAATATGCGTGATTAACACGATTTGCAGTTTTGTAATATTCTTCAAAATTTTCAATAGCTGCACTTGGCGCAACCCAAGGTGCTTTAGTTTGCAACGCTCCATATTCAACGTTTGCAGAGGTATTGTAGTTATACATCTGTTGAGCATTGATTAATGCACGCGTATGGCCTTTGCTATCCCAAATACCATCAATAACAGTTTCAGTACCAGGAAGGCGAACAATTGGAATATATTTACCTAACCAATCTCCACGATCAATAATTCTATCACCAGCAATTTTATACCATTTAATATTGGTAGTAAGAACACGACGTTCTTGATATTGAACCATTTCCTTTACTGGTTTTCCACCAGCAATGATTTCTTTATACATAAGCTTGTTAGTATCATCTAACTTGCTCAAACGACTTAAGACTTGAATACCTGTTTGATTGTTAATCCAAGTAACAAGCTTATCTTCTTTTTCTTCCTTTTCATAATATTCAGCAACACGAATATGATTTTGAGTTATCCAACCATCTAAATTATTACCTAAGACTTGGCTGCTACCAATATCTGCAAATTTTGGATACTTTTCTTTAAATAAATCTTTTGCTATATCTTCAAAAATATATCCAAAGCGTGCATCAGAACCATCAATCTCATTAATATCAGGGTCTAAATAAACCGCTCTAGGATCGCGAATACGTCGAATATAAATTTCTTGATCGAAACTATCATCGCTTACATAATCAGTGCAAACACGCCAATATCCCATACCAGCGTCAACTTGAAATTTAGTTGCATAATCATAAACAGCTTCAGCGTTTGAAATGTATTCAATATGATAGACTAAATCTTGATAGATTTGAGCACCATCATAAGTAGCTTCATCGCCAACAGGTCTAATGCGAATGCCCGGCTTATTTTGCTTAGCATCGTTGATAACCATCAAATTATGCTGTTGAGTTTTATTAATAGTTAGGCAAGGTTTATCTTCTAACTCCCTAGCCATAACCAAATCGTTATCCCACTGATATTTATTATGAGCATCAGCATTAGCAAACTTATAATCATAATCCCATAATAATCTTGCATTGGCTTCCCAACTTTCACATATTTGATAGCGACCTTTTACACGCTCTATAATTTTAGTATCTTCTGGCGAAATAGGTGCTAATAAGAAGCTGGATGGCTTATCATCCCATGTGCTTGACCAATTCATTTAACCCATCCACCCATTGCCACCGCGTAAGTTTAAAACACGGCCTGAAGTTACGGTCTTATCTTCAGGCTTCTTTTTCTTTTCAGGTTTAAAAGCTAATGCAAATGTAGTCAAACCATCAGCACCATGCGACCACGGCGTATCATGATCTGGCTCATTACTAAATTGACCACTCTTTTTAATTTCATAAGCATAATTGCAAATACATTGCCATCCATCAGCGGTAAATTCTTCATCAAAATTACACAAATCTAAAAGTGTTCTAACAGCGTTGATAGCAACTAATTTTTTAGAAGGTCTATCAACAATCTTAACTTTATACCCACAATCTTGTAACTGTTTTCGCGGGGTAATATTTGATAAAGTCTCTGCATCACCATCATGCGGCAAATAGTGCATTCCATAGTTGTATTCTAAAGATTGAAGATACTTGATGTAGTGAGGCATTTTTTGCAGGCTATTTTCATAATAATTTATGAAATTAAATTCAAAACCTGCTTGCTGCATAAACCAGATAGCTGTTTTATCGTTGTGTCCTAAATCCCAAAATGTATAGACTGGTTTATTAGGATTATATGGTACTTTACCTCGCCTTCCATCAAGTAAGATTTTTTTAATTTCTTTAGCATAGATGGCACCAGCTAAAACTTGCTTTGTATTACCTTCCCAAATATGTAACCACTCATCTTCATCAGCCGCTTTAGAAACAGCCATCTGTTGTCTTAAATCTTCTGGAAAGAATGGATTGTCTGACCAGTTGATTTTTACAACAATTGCATAACGCTCCATTTCGCCTGTTTCTTCATTCTTGATAAATTCAGGAGCATACTTTTCACGTTGCACAACAAACATTTTATGAACTGGATCATCTTCTAATTCTGGATTATAAGTAATCCAGATTTCTGGTCCTTTACCGAAAGGACCACCGCGACCAGTTGGACTATCTTTGTGCATACCGCGAATGGTAGGCATTAGCTTATCAAGTGAAGTTTTAGAAGCATTGCGAGCTTCATCTATCCACGCAATGTCAATGCGTGCCATAGATTTAATAGCGTCGATTTTATGTCTTAATCCTGAAAAGATAAATTCTGTACCAGTGCGAGTACAGATAATACTTGTTCTTAAAATTGAAAATTGATCTTCTAAACCTAGATCAAAAATACAATTTTTAATTGTTTGATAAACACTTTCGTCAATAGAGTTTTGAAATTCACGAAAGCAGGCAATACGAAGTTTTAATTGTAAAGCTAAGATAATTAAAGCTCTTGCTGCTGTTTCTGTCTTAGCTCCACCACGACCACCATAGATAACTTTAAATCGAGCAGGTTCATTTAATAAAAAATGAAATTTCTTAGGAAGTCTAATTTCAACTTCCTTTTCTTCTTCTGGTAACAATTGTGCAGCAATTGCATTCATTAACGATACAAAATTGTTATATCGGCTGGCGTACCACCAGCAGTAAGAGCGCAAATTCCAATTGACATAGAAATATTTAAATTGGTAATTGCGGTTTGTGATAATGTAGAAAAAGTACCAACTAAATTGCTACTACAAGTACCATCAGCATCGTCATAAAGTTTAACGTTTGATGTAGCACCAGCAGTATTAACAACAATACCAAACACTGTACCAGGACTAGCTTTAACTTCAGTGCTGGCATTTGTCGTTATATTTTTAAAATTTACTGTACCGCTTGCAACTGGTAAAGGATTGGTAGGACTAACTGCAATGCAATTAGTCCCATTTGTTGTAAAGCACAATTGAGTGCCTTGACTGTGGGCAAATGAAGCGCCCAAGCTTAGATAAATTAAAAATCCAAGTAATAGACGCTTCATTTGTTTAATCCCTTACTTCACACCAGAACAGCTATAACCAATTGTTTCTGTACCTGTAGAAGCAATTAGTGTATTATCGCTAGAGCTTGTAACTTTCCAGCCATAAATATTAAGCGTTCCAGCAGTTGTAGAATAAGTAATGTTGGACGTACCAACACCAGGAGCGGTAGCGAGCTTCAAATTCACATTACAAGATGTAATAGAGCTTAAACCTGTAGCTACCGCTGTAGGATTGGTGCCATCTAAAGCGATTTCACCAGCCACTTTGTTGTTAGTCAATGCGTTGATAGCATCAACCATCACATTCAACTTACCGCCATCCTGAAGTGCAAAACCAGGACCAAAGTAAGGAATATCAGCAGCCTTAGCTAAGACAGCAAAGCTAAGGCACGCTGCAAGACCAATTAGTAATTTACGCATAAAATTAATCCTTTTTAAATGTGTAAATTACTGAATGCGATACCAAGTGGTATTAGACTTGCGATATACAAGCTGAAAACCAGATGTAGCGCCAACCGTTGTAGGAGCACCAACTAACGATGCACCATTACCACCAACTGTTAAAGTTGTAACAGTTTGGCTCGAACCAACTGAAATAAGTTGATTATCAACCAATCCTGCAACAGGTGGCAACGTAAGAGTAAGTGTAGAAATAGTGCCAGCAGGTGTTAACATAACACGAGTAACACCAGCGTTCACAGCAACAGTAGTACCAGTTAAAGGACTAGCAAACTGCGCTGCACCAGCACCTAACGCAACCACTGGAATAAGAACATTCTGTGGAACAGCAGCACCACTAGCAGCATTGGTATTAGCAGGCATATTCTCACTACCAGTCAAAGCAGGACCAGCAGGAACAGTACAATTGCTAACACCATTCACACTACCGCAAGAATAAGCGTTACCGCCAGCGATAGGGAAATTAGACCACATTCCATTTTGAGCAAAAGCAGTTGTAGTTAAAGCAGCAATTCCTAAAGCTGCAAGCATTACGCGCTTAATCATTTGTATAATCTCCAAATAACTCGCATAATGCGAGCGGTTTAACCGATTAATTTTAATTTTAATGGTGATTTTAATTCTGAATTTTTAAATTCATTATTGTCAATTGTTTTTGTTTCTTCTTTTTTGTTTTCTGGTTCAATAAATCGAACAGCGATCTTATTGAAAGTAAAATTAGTTTGTTGTAAATTGTTCTTATTGTCTCTAAGCCCCATTACGTCTGCATATAATTCTAAGACTTTAATTCTGTCTTTACCGTCTAATGTATAAAAAGTACCATTAGCCGACTTTTCCCGCGCCATTGAAAGCAATAACGCAGCTAATTCGTTTTTGTCAAGTAGAGAATTTTTATTTGCTGAAGCTTCTGTATAAGTATCTTTAGCTGCTAATACAATTGGATCGTTGATCCACATACGAACAATCCACAAAGCATGAGCATTGTTCTGATTAGCTACATTACAAGCAGCTTGAAATGAAGGTACACCTTTAGCTAGCTCTATGCCAAACAGCTTTTTCTTGTTATCTTCATCTTCAATGTGGGGCTTTAAAGCTTCAGGATTTAAAGCTTTTGGCTTCTCTACTTCAAAAGTGTCTGGATATGCCCACATTCTTTAGATGTAGCACAAATTTTAAAAATGAAAAGCCCCTTGCAGGGGGGGGTTAATCTGCAAGAGGCTTTATGGTGCTGGATAGAAGATTTGAACTTCTGACCTATCGCTTACAAGGCGATTGCACTACCACTGTGCTAATCCAGCTTAAGATTATTTAACAAATCGCAAATTGTATTAGCTAGCTCTAAATCTTCACTTGACAAATCATTATCATCATTAATGATTTGCAAATTAGTACGTTCATCATCTTTAATAAATACACCTGAATTAGTACATTCCTGTTCAAATTTCCACATCTTAATCAACCTTACTAGACTTATAGCTACGTCGAATGTTGGCGTGAAAATATGAACCAGGAGACTTAGCAGATTTCAAACCTTCGTAAGTTTCCTTATCAACATCGTGAAATTTATGTGTACCACCAGAACAAAACGTAATGTGCATTTCTTTAGTTTCGTCATTATAGTCGCACGATTGCAAACTAGTTGACATTGGAAATTCATGCTTATTTGACATTGATTATTCCACCTTTGGTTTAAAATTACTATTGATGATAATCTTTATTTGATCGTGTAACACTTCTGTAGCTGCTAGCATAACTAATTCTGTATTTTGAGCAATAACCGTATTCATTTGAAGTTGGTTATTTTCATCTAAATAAACGAAAGCTATAGACCTAATCTTGCCTTCATAATTTAGAATTGCTAAATCGTTTATCTTCTTATTGACTTCTTCCTTGATATTTAATCCCATTCATCACCATTGTATGATTGGTGCTTGCGGTCGGATTTGAACCGACACTGTAAAGATTTTAAGTCTTTTGCCTCTGCCGGTTGGGCTACGCAAGCTTATTCAAAGAATACATTAAAGCTTGCTAGTTGTCAATTCTGGTTTATAATCTTTTTGAGCCATTGTGACTACAGACATACCACTTGTAACAGCGTGATATGTGAGCTTACCTAACCATTTGCGTTCTTCACTATTACTATAATTGATATGCTCAATTCGATTTACCTTACCATCTTTATCTTTCACTAACACCACCAAAGGTAAATCACTCACATAAATTTTATTTGGTAGAACTTCAGCGCCTAGTGTTGGTGGCATTTTTATTATTCCTTTTAATTAAATTAAAACCCCTGCTGACACGATAGCATCAGCAGGGGCCATTTGCAATCACTAGGTAATAAAATTAGGCTTGACGGCTAATAAGCGCACCATTTGCAGGGGCAACCCAATCGCCATACTTCTTGCCAGCTTCCACGCCACGGATAATAAAATGACGCTCTGCCTTATAAACTGGCACAGTGACAGTTTCCTTGACCTTGTGACCAGCTTCATCAAGCACAGCCTTGTTACCAGGACCACGCTTAGTACGAGTAACAGACTTGCTTTCGCCAGTCTCGACCTTGTACTTATTATTCGCATTAGAAACAGAACTACCCAAAGCCTTAACGACGTTCTGCATTTCCTCACTAGCAGCAACAAAGAACGAACCACCAACAGGAAGTTGATCGAATGGGTACTTAGACGGACCAGCCGTCCGACCAGCGCCACGACGGCTTTCAGGCGGAACAGCATTGGTAATCACTTCAAATGAAGTATTGCTCATAACACTTTCAGCTTTCTTCTTGCTCTTAGGAGCCAATTCAGCATTACCACTATCGGTAAGAATAGCAGCGGCATTGCCAGCAGGATCAACATCATTCATGTTGACATTGATAAGCCCCTGCTTAAGCAGCGGCTCGCCAACTTCCTTACTAACACGACCTGTTTCCTTAATAGCCTTCAACGCAGCAATGACATTCTTATTTGCAGCCATTTGTAATCCCTTTTTCACGATTTTGATTTGAGTAGTCAACCAATCAATGCTGACAATCTAAGCAGAGTGATTATGAGTGTCAACAGTAATTTTATTCTCTTTCATCTTTTTTCGATCCAAATAACCAAGGCATTGCATGTCAAGGTTATTTTCCTCTAAACCACATTTCACGCAATAAGTAACCCATTTAAAGGCTGTGTCTTGATATGCGTTAAGTTTGTGGGTAGGATGATCCATCATTCTGCCTTTTTCGCAGTATCAGGTGCTTTAGCTTCAGGTGTCTTAATTTCCGGTAGCTTAGATTGTTCCACAACCTGTTGACGCAAAACTTGCATCAATACCGCTACATCTTCATAAGGCATCTTACCCAAAGCCTTACCAATCAAATCAAGTTGTGAATTATCAACTTTAATATTGTAAGATGTAGAAGGCTGTTGAGCTTGAGCATTAGCACAAGCAAAAATAATGCAAGAAGCAGCGATAGCAACTAAAAGAGACTTAATCATTGATTTTCCTTCTTTCTAGTGATTTCAATATCAAACCCTTGAAACATTGCCCACATTATAGTCTTATTCAACCACTCACGACGTTGTTTGCCATCAATGGTCCGAATATAATGATGAATAACTTTATCAGTTTTAGGATCAATTAGCGACAATTCAACTACAATCGACTTATAATTATTTGTTGACTTGCTATTCTCTAAATTAAAAACTTCAGACATAAACCATACCTGTAATTAATAGGATTACAATCAAAGCGCCTATAATCATCCCTGACATAATTAAATTATGTTTGTCAACAGACATTTTAAAAAATAAAGGGGCGTTCTCGCCCCTTTATCCTCCTATCGCTTGCCAAGCTTGATTGGCTTGACAGACTTAAATGCTGCTTCCATCTGCTTCAATTCGTTAATTTCCTTAGCAACTCGCTTGCGCTTCTTTTCCAAGTCACGCTTCATTGCACTATGAACAGTCTTACTAACAGTAATCATTTAAATTTCCTTTTTGCTATTTAAAATTTGGTCAGTGCAGTAGGATTTGAACCTACGACCTATTGCTCCCAAAGCAATCGCTCTACCAAGCTGAGCTACGCACTGATAGTTTCTAGCTCTACTACTTTAACATCTTCTGGTATGTTGTCAATAGTTTTGATATGCTTTTTAGCAGCATATTTTGATGAATAAGAATTGGCGTCTTTGCTATCCTTAATCCACCAAATTTCACCTTTACTAATTTTAAAATAGTAAGATGTATTATTGACATTACGAGAGACAACAAACTTAGGTGTTTTCATTTCTCTACCATCTTATAGCCATTCAAATCTAATTCAGTTTCCAGAGTAGATTTATCTATAAATACACCACAAATATTAAATCTTACATTACATGTCGCTTTCTTCTTCACTTCATAACCACATTCTTCAAGAGCTTTAATTGCATCATTTATCTTTTTTTGCATCTTGTCATAATTTGATTTATCGCGCATATGTTGCAATTCTTCTTCTGTCCATTGTTCCTCTTGAGCTATTCTCAATTGCATCATATTCATAACAGGTTCATAATAAATTACTCTAAAAGCATCTGCTGTGAGTGATAAAACAGCAGGAGATACATCAAAAGAGAAATAAAGATTTTTATGTAAATTATTTATAACACGAATTGTTTTAATACCAAAATTACATTCAGGTTGAACTTCAAGCGTGATATTCGTGTAACCTCTAATAGCTAGAAAATATTTAAAATATTCTAAAGCTTTCTGCACATAATCATAAGATACATTCGTTTCATTTTCCATTGTCTTATTAACCTTTTGCTTTTCAGCTTCATATTGATCTAAGCTTGATGGAGGTAAAGATGGATTGTAAATACCAATCCAATCAAGAATATTAAAAATACCAACCATTTAAATAACCTCTACACCGCTTGGATTTTCATTAAAATATCCAATTTGATGTTGACATTGGGCAAGTGTAAGTTTGCAATCGTCAATAAAATTCAATGATGGATTTGGACTTGCCAATTCTTCTTCAATCATTGCTTGAATGTTTTTAATGCGATCAATGACTTCTTGAACGAATTTATTAACCATTTCATCAACTCCATTTTAAATATTTAATTAGTGTATCTCTTGCGTTTTCCCATCCATAACATACAATTGCACCATAATCCTGCGATCTTAAGAAGTCAATCCATCCTAACTGTTCGTCAGATGGAATACCTTTCTTCTTACCCACACTATCAGGACGTTTCAATTCAATATAAATGCCGCTGAATTTGCCGCGCTTAATAGGCAAGCATAAATCAGGTACACCAGTTTTAACGCCCATAGCTACAAGCTTACCAGCTTCAGCTTTATGTCTCGATCCGCCATTAGGAACAGCATACAACCATTTCAATTCTGGATATATTTGCACATTATCGGCGCACCAACACATAAGCGCAAGCTGATGGCCATCTTCTGTACCGTTAGAAGCTAGCTGTTCTGGTGTTATTTTTTTAGCCATTCAAATGCTTATAAACCAAATCAATTTCATCTTTATAGCGAACAGCTTTTCTAATGCCACGAATGACACAGGCTCTATCAGAATTGCAAAGTTTGGCAATCCCTTTGTGCGTAGCGCCATAATAATCTTTTAAAATATAGTAGATGATAAACCTAATCTTAACATGATACCTATATAAATTTTTAATTGTAAAAATCGTATCGTAATCACATTCATAGTATTTTAAAATTTGGTCAATTGTTAGGTGTTGATTTAATAGCAATGACATTCTTACCACTCAACGCTGTTCTAATCATTGATTGATATATCAATTTTGTATCATTAGAAAAACTCATTATTTTATTAGCACACCTTATCATTTCTATATCAGGCTCAAACATAGCTTCAATAACTTTTTCAGTAACATAAACGTCGTTCAAAGTATCACAAACAGCTTCAGTCTTTTCATGGCTAAGACAAACAAAGATTAAATCTTCTTTGTTCCACACTTGCCATTCAAGAACATCTTTCTGACTATCGTAGATGGATTTGATAACATAAGGTGTGCTTTCACGAGCTTTCAACAAAGCTGACATTACATTTTTAAACATCAATACAACCTTTCCTGACGATGAAAGCTCAAGAGCCACTTCTTATCACGATAATCTTTCTTAGAGAAACCCGCACATTTAAAACAATATTCTTTAGACAACCCTATTGCTATTTGATTATTACAATCTTTATTTTTACATTTCTTATAGTAAAGTATCATCCCATCTTCTTCTTGAATTATATAAGACATTTATGTTAGCTACCTTCAAGGTTAGTCTTAGCTAATTCTAAGGTTATTCTGCCTCAAAGTATCTCGATTGCTTTAATGTAAACGATGAAGTATCAAAGGGACTACATTTTAACCAACATTATTAAAGGGGCTTGTCGCGTCAATAACAATGTAGGCAAGCAATCTTTTTATTTAGCTGATGCTAACATTCACCTGCTATCAGGAGTGTCCCCCGATTAGAACAGCTTACCCACAACGATTAACATTGCAAGCGAAAAGAGTGGTGCGGCGCAATAAATAATAGACCACATATCAGTAATCATGTTGGCCACAACTTATAAGGATTATCATTCATAGAACGAATATGCTTGATTTCAACCAAATATGCAAGGAAGCAAATAAACATAATTCCACAACTAAATCCAAAAATGTAAGTTAAAAATATAAATAGATATGGCATTGTTATCACCTATTTAAATAAATTGTAATATTGACAATAAGAGCACCAATCACACCACCAACGATGCTAGAAATTAAAAATTCATAGATCATCGCTTAGTCCTTCAAGAATATAGCTGCGGCGCAAACCATTCCAATAATAAATCCTAAAGTTGTAAGCAAGAGTGATAAAACTATTAATTCTGCAAAAGATAAATACATTTCATCACCTACAGAAAGAAATTAAAAATGACAATCATTGCTGCACCAAGCCCAATAGCCGCACCAACCAGCACAGTACCGATTACCAAAGCAACATCTTCCATCAATTCAAATACAAAACGAGCATTCATGTTTACATTCCTTTTGAATAAAGACAATACAAAGCTAAAGTTGATATTACAATGTCTATTGTACACACTATTGTAATCCAGTCAAGCTTATTGTTCATTTCATCAATCCAAGCTTAGATTTCTTTTGCTTGCTATAATTGATAGCTGTGCGGTCATGATGGTTCTTAGTCGCTTTCAAGACCTTATGAACAGCTTTCTTACTTTGTTTGCGCGATGGTAGGACACTGTGAGATTTCATTTAGACTTGTCCTTAAAATCTATAAAGGCTTCTCTAATAGTTAATACCACAAACAATGATGTAATCAAGATCAAAATCACATTCATCCAATACAAAAATTCTAAATACATCATTTAAACTTTCTTAAACTTTTCCTTAAACCACAACCACCGCTCTTTAATTATCATACAAATCAATGATGCGAGCAAGATATTCACAAGCAGGAGCATTTCAGCAAGCACAATAAGAGCAATTACAACAGCAATTTGTGAAATTACTTCTATAACATTGTTCATTTAAATGTTCGTCCTATTGTTACATTCTCAATTATTCTTACATCTTGATTACGATACGTCCAACATTCGCCAGTTTCATGGATAAAACAAACCCATTCTAAGTCATGTTCTATACCATAGTCAATCACCAAATGACAGATTGCTTTACCTTTAGGTGTATTTAAAATTAATGGTGGATCAAGTTGAAGTATCATTTAAAATATCCAACAATATAAATAAAAAAAGGGTAGCGAGTGTGCGTCGCTACCCCTCATTTCTAATTAGATCATCTTCATTTTAACCACCTTGGTTAAATTAACGTCTATTGCTATCTGCCCGACGCCAAGGCTATAAATAATCTTGCAAGTTTATTTCATAAATCAAGTCAGTTTATTTGTCTCTGCGGTAACTTGTGCTTTCGCTATTTCATTTCTGGCACTTCTAAACCGCGTTCTAATTAGCGGGCTTTAATATCCCGCACATAACGTACCTCCAATGTTTGTTTCACTTACTCGGAAGAAAGCTATAGTCGCTTTCACCACTAAAGGGTTTTCCTTTCAGTTACTTGTAGCTCTTATACTATACCCACAATAAGCTGTCAATAGATTTCTTTGAAGCTCTCTATAAATTCATCCAACGTTGTCTTAGAAATTTCATCCTTATAAAATTCTTCGATTTCTTTAGTCATTGCAATATTAGCTAGCCTAAGAACTTCCAACGCGCGTCCTTTGCTGTTAGTTGTAATTAAAATAATCTTAACACCTTTCTTAAAACACTCTACACCAGCTTCAATCGCTTCTTCAAGAATGTGCGATTTAAGATCAGACATTTTTAAGTTTCTCCATCATAGCTAGAATTTCCTCACAGCTTTCTTTAACATAAAGAGCAGTATTGTCAATCATATTTACCATTGTTTCTCCATCATTATAATTACACATATAAACAATGTGTGGAGGATGAAGATAAATACATTTTTTATTATTATCTGCATCTTTAAGTTTAAGCATTACCCTTCTCCATTAAGAATTAAAAGAAATTCTGGCGGCTCATTAACATAAATGGTATCGCCATTGGTCATTCTAATTCTTGTATTTTTTGTAGAAACGTCCCAAAACATAGAGCTAATTTCGCGCTTACAAACATATCCAACTGTATTGTCTGTATGAGTAATCTTAATCATCCAAGCTCTCTCCATCTTGTTTATTCAATTCTTTAACACGCTTTCGCGCAGCAGTTAGATTTTTCAATCCACCTTCCACTAAATCTCTATCAATTGGAAAAACAAAAACACCAGATAGCACTTTGTAGATACCATAGGTTCTACCTGTGCCATCACCACTTATTACATATTTATGTTTCATTATATATCTCAAAATAATAGGAAGGTAGAGCAGCCTTTCGCGCGCAAGCCTTGTCCTTTATCAACATACTGTGACTTACCAAACTGGTATATATCAATAAAGTAAGCTCTACCTTCCTATTGCTTCAATTCAAGATACATCAAACGCGCGCAAATTACAAGAAAACAAATCCAAAACAAAACATTTAAAATATCATAGATCATTTAAAACTACTCCAACTTCTCATATTCACGCCAAAACTTACTAATATCAAATTCTTTACGCCACAAACTAAAATGAGTATCTTTTAAAAGCTCATTAGTAGGTAGTCTTATTTCAATATAACAACCACTTCGCTTAGCAGCTTCTAAAATTTTATCTTTATATTCATTATCTATATTGCTACTAAAAATCATCATGTCATTTCACCTTCACAACAACACCATTCACCAATTCAGCTTCAGCATACCATGTATGTGGCTTGGGATAATGCGGGCCTTCAAGAGAAACCCTACCAGTGAAGTTTGAAAGGTCTGGTCCTAATCCAGGCTGATAGCAGCGAATTTGCTCACTCTTGATTGCTTCTTTCAAAGCCTTCTTGCTCTTAAAATTGAAAGTTGTGTAAGCCATCGGTAATCTCCATTTGTCGTTAGACAAGTAGAACATATCTTAATGTATCTTCATTGTCAAGCCTTTTTCTTTACATATCTTGATATAAATATCAATAAATGTTCTAGCGTCAAGTATGTTATTTCCACCAAACAGATACTTATTGTAGCTATCGACAACTACAACACTTAATGATCCATAAGAATTAATATGACATATAATATTTAAATTTCTATATCTTTCACCATGCACAAATTTAGCAATACTGTCATCCATTAAATTTGTCATCTATCAAGCCTTTTTATCGTTATTCACAACCATCTTGACAACATTCTTTCCTTCCTTAACATCATAACAATGATTGATAATTTCTTTAAAATCATCATTCAATAGCTCCAATCCTCTAAAAGCTTCTTCACGAGTAGGAGCAATAGTCAAGGCTGTTGCGAGCACTTTCATAGCATTTTTAACCATAGTTTTTATTAAATCATGTGACATTTAATCTTCCCTTTCATATTCAGCTATACTATAATTTAAATTTTTAGATCGACATTTATTAGATAAATGCTTTACACGCAAACATGCGCTAGCATACTCAAACGGACCATCTACAACAATATATTTAGATATGAACATACCTACTACAACTTGCTTGATAACAAAATATTGCTTATCTTCCATCATTTTTATTCTCCTATGTATTCAATCAATCCGTAAAATTCATCAGCGCATTTATCTTTAATCAAATCTCTACAATATTCTTCCCCTTCTGACTTTTCAAATGGCCCACCAATCAATTGAGTATTTAAAAATGATTGACCAAGCTTGCCAAAATTTGCATAATTTAAATGTGTTCTAAACACAAACCATCGCTTTTCACTATCCATTTTTAATCCTTTCCAAATCCAAAATCAACCTTACGAACAGGTTGAATTTGTTCATTCTTCAAATCATCAACTCTTGTGACTTCATACACATTCTTATGCTCATAAACAAAAAATTCTTTACCCAATCGCTTGCTAGTCCTAGCAGCTAATGTAATTAAGCTTGATTTTTTAATGCTTTCTTTACTTACTGGAAACGATTGACCTATTTCAAGATCATGCCAAGGATAAGTTGCATTCCTACCCTTTCGTTGCTGTCCGTTCGCCTTCTTCTCGCTATATGCCGCCATTGCTTCAGCACTTCGACCAACGATTTCCGCCATTTAAAACCCTCCGCTTGCGACTTGCGCTATATGACTTACGACTAAAACCATTAGCTATTTAAAACTAATGCCAGAACAAGCCATGAAGAAAACCTTTTATCGCGATGATTTTGCCATGTCAAGTCTATTCTGTTGCCCACAATAAACTTATCAGTCGCTATCTGAAAAGCCACGTTTTGTAAGGAAAATCAGCAGAAAGTATAACGATGGAATGCCTGTCTTACTTACTTTTATATTCTTTTATTATAAATATATTAATATATATAAATATAGCATAGAGATAGCGACAATTAAGCGAATGGCATATCAGATGGCAACAGATGGCTATCCCCCCCTCCCCTCCCCCTGCCGTTATATTTATAATAAATCACTATAAAAATATATATGAAGCAATATCAATAGCTTATGATACCCCCACCATTATAAATGCTAATATAAAAAATATAGTCCAAAAAACCTTTACATTTCAATAGCTTACGAGACGCTTGACTTTTGAGCCGGTTGTGTTATCGTGACCTGTTCAACAACCTATTGATTTTGTGGGCACATTATGGTTTACGTATCCAGACAGACAGTTTTGAATGAAGCAAGGCAATCGCAACTTAAGCGCATAGATCGTTTGAAGCGCAAAAATAGAACAAAGCGAACAGCGCCAGAGAATGTCAAAGTCAAATACATCTATGCAGCAAAACGACCACGAAAGGTAAACAAAAAGTATCCTTCTGTGATGTATTTTTATCCTGATGAATTTGTACCATTATCGCTTGACAAGCTAATTGTTTAAATGTATATTGTTGAGACTGAAGCAAGGGAGATACAAAATGAACTTCACAGCTAGCAAGATAAATTCAACTGGCGATTATGTTCTTAAAGTTGATGGTTGTGAATTTGGTCGCCTTTCTAATTGTGAAATTGCTCATGTGTTTACTTCTTCTGATAGCATGTTGAATGATTATATTCATCTTGAAGCTGATATGAGCATTCCTGAAATGCTCGCAGCAGTTAAGGTTGGATATTTAAACTATATTTCTAATATGGAAGCGGAACATGCTGCTGAAGCTGCTTCAGAGCGAGCCTATTATAATTATATTGAAAATGATGTAGAAAGCTATGATGAAATGGTGCGTGAAGATATGGAAGGATTTAGTTGACAAGCTGTAACATTTAAAGTAAGGTATGATTGTTGAACAGGAGAAGCACAAGATGGATAACCTAATCAGAATTAAAGACGGTAAATGTGTAGCTTTCGTTGGACCTGATGCAATGCGTTACATTCAAGCTGAAACACTTGCGAGTGCTTTGAAGCTCTATGTAAACTCAAATGGCCGCATTATTCCTACTCGGGGTTTTGGCATTACTAAAATGCTCGAATTGGCCACTCAATATACAGGTAAGAAGTACAAGCGTTCTGAAGCAACAAAAGCTGCTGAAGATGTGAAGGTATGGGCTGATGAAATGAAGGCGGCTTTGCCAAAAGTTGAAGTATAAGAGGAACCTTAAAGCCCGCGCAAATGCGGGCTTCTTTTTAGCAAGGTGACATATGACCAAAATTGTTACTCTTGAAACAGCCATTGAAGTATGTAAAAAGCACAATATCAGGTACGACTATAAATGGAGTGGAACCAATCATATTAAGTTTTATCTTGACGGCTATTCAAAAACGATTATAATGTCTCAAGGTAATGACGCAAGAGCGGGAATTGCTCGCAAGGTAAGGCGCGACATTGAACGCGCAATAGCACAAATAAAGAGGTAATCATGTCTGACAATCGCGAAAAGCTTCTGAACAAAATCCGCGCTCTTATGAGTAAGACTACGGATAATGGCTGCACTGAAGCTGAAGCCATGAGTGCTCTTAGCATGGCTCAAGCCATGATGGATGCTTACGAAGTCACTGATGAAGATTTGCGGATTGTGCGTGAAGAAGAAAGCGCAATCATTGATTTTTCCAACACCAAGGATACCCACAAGATTGGTTATAAGCTTGGATATTTTATCGGTAAATTTACCGAAACTTTGTGCTATCGTTCAAGATCGTTTGATCGTAAAGAGACGATGAAGTTTGTCGGCTTGAAGGCTGATGTTGAATTTGCAATATTCCTTCATGATAGCCTTATTCAATTTGTTCGCAATCAATTGAAAGATTATTTGTGGAGCAACAATTTGACCGTTCTACAAGGCGCAGAGCGGCATAGAGTTGTTTCAAGCTTTGTGATTGGCTGCTGCTCGCGCATTAATCAGCGGCTTAAAGAATTGGTTGATAATCACAAGGTATCGGCCAATTCCACAGCATTGGTGATTGCCAAGCAATCTCTTATTAAAGACGCTATGAATGGAATTAACATCAAAGCCGCTGATAATCGCGGACGTAAGAATAAGATTGAAAGCGATAGTTTTGCTGCTGGTAGAACTGCTGGTGATCGTGCGAGCTTTGGGCGACCTGTTACAGGTTCTAACGCTGTATTAAGATTGAAGTGATTTTAACAGTTGACATACATATTAAAATTTGCTAGTCTCAATTTATCGAATGGAGCTAAGCAAATGTATCAAACGTATGGTCAATTCTGTAACGAACGTTCTGGTCTTTGGCGCAATCCAAATCGGTTTGTCAAGACTGTTAAGAATGAGCAATACGATTTTCATGTTAAATGCTGGAAATGGTATCGCTTGCATTTGACACGGCAATTTTATGAAACCAATGGGCGCTTGCCTAAACGTGGAGAGATTTAAATAACGCTTGACTAACAAATTCTAGTTTGATATGTTGAATGTATCAGATGGAGGAATGTTATGATCCAAGTTTATGAAACTAATTCTGGCAAGAGGCAATATGTTGGATGCTCTTACACTCTTGCTTTTCAAATTTGGCTTGCTCTAAACGCTAAAGGTATTAAGGCATTTATTATCAAGCTTGACACTAACAAAACCGTCTATTAATGGAGAACGACATGACCGAACAAATTATTCCTAACATCGTCACCTATCATTCAAAGAACGCAAAGCCTCATGAAGCTTGGCTTGCCTACATTGAATTGAAAGGCGAGCAATTGCTTGTCAGAATGGTTGGATCAACTGAAGCTGCTGCAATCGAACGGGCTAAGAATTGGTGGATCAACGAAAGTGCCCATCAAGCTCGGATTGTGGGCAGGCATGAGATTGAAGAAGATGACGTGCCTGCCGGACCATATAAAGCCGCTGATGATAAAAAGGCCCAATGGGGTCAGCCAACTACCCCTGTTTGGGGAAAGCCTACTGGTGACAGCCCTAGCGGCATTGGGCGCGGTCATGGGCTGGCAGGGAAGGTATGGCTTATCAATCATAACCTGAAGCAGAAGCAACGTGTTGATCCTAGCGCAGTTGATGCAATGCTTGCTGAAGGTTGGCTTAAGGCTGGTCCTAGAACATCGTTTAAGGATTAATCAATATGGCTAGCAATTGGTTTAAAATCCCTTTGCGATACGTTAGGTTGCTGCCAATGCATCCAAATCTTAATGCGTTCTATTGGATAACATCAGGTCACTATTTGAAGAAATTTTGTTTCGCATGGAATGAGATTTAAAATGCAAACACATTATCGCGTCAGTGTTTATGAAGATGAATATGGGGTTGTTCGATATTCCATTCCTTTTTGGTTGCTGCTTGGAAAGGAATGCAAGCTTTTATATTGCATTCATGTCAAGATGAAGCCAAAGCCTATCAATAAGCCTAGATTGATTGCTTATCGAGATTGCGACAAGCTAAATTGGATGGAATAAGAAAGCAATAAAATTACTCAAATAATTGAATTTCAAGCTTGCATTTAAAATTGAAAGGTGTATATTCAAATCATCGGACGGCAATCAAGCAAGTCCTAATTCAAATGTAAATGGAGAATGAAAATGGTTATCGTGATGAAGGGTGCGGTTAAGTTTAAGTCTCTCAAGGCTGCTTACGAGAGTGCAAAGAAGCTTAACCCTGAATTGAAGTATATGACCTTTTATATGCGTCAGCGTGAAGCGGCTAAGGATGGCGGTCTTGGTTGGAAGGTTTCTGAAGCTTATCATGCTAAGCCTCGCAAGTATGTTCGCAAGAGTGAACAGGCTGTTGTCTAATTAGAGAGTGGAGCGCAAATGCTCCACAACTCTTTTAAAATCAAACAAGGAATTTAAAAATGATTGATGATTGTGAAATTTTTGATAGACTTGAGCAATCTTATGTTAAGATTGGTAGAATGCAATCTAACATTGAAATGTTAGAAATTGAGTTGCGAGCTAAGGCAACCGAATTGAATATGATGGCCAATAATCGCAAGATTGGCACAGTCGAAGATGGTAAAAAATTTATTGCTCTTGCGCACGATCTTGTGAATGCGATGCGAGACGGTAAAAAAATTGAAGCCATTAAGATTGTGCGTGAAGTACACGGACTTGGTTTGAAAGATGCTAAAGATGTGGTTGAAGATGCAATGTATGCTGATACTAAAGTTTGCTAATGTGAATGGGGGATAAAATCCCCCATTTATTTTTAAATAGAAAGTTTTAAAATGGAAAATCTATTTACATTTATTTTGTTAATATCTGTATCCATCTTTGCTTTTTCACTTGGCAATGCCATTGCACATCAAAATCAAGAAGCTGCTGCTATGTGGTTTCTTTGTTTCATTGGTTTTGTCATCATAAACATGCTAGCCAATTGGAGATAATTTGAAATGACAAATGAACGCTTGCACGAGATAACGCAGATAATCGAGCAAAAAATAGCACCAATCTACGTTGATCTTGAGGGCAACCCAAATAGTCTTATTCTTGAGATAGTTAACGCTATCGCCCCTCTAATCGAAGCAGCGTGGGTTGAAGGACAAAAAGATATGCAAGTTCGCTCTGCACTTATTGCCGATAATGCACACAACGACTATAATCGTCGTTTAACAATCATCAATGTTACGCGAGCAATTGCACGAGATATTCGCAATCTCTCTACAGATTGGGTAGATAAGGAATGCGATAATGCTAATAGCTAGACGATCATTCTTAATCGGATTAGGCTCTATGCTAGCTGCGCCAGCTATTGTTCATGCTGGCAATCTAATGCCTATAAAGGCGCTAGTTCCTAAGCCGCTTTCAATGGAAGATATTTATGAGCACTACGCTAAATTCTTAGAGCAAGAAAGCAAAAGGCTTAGCGAGTTGATAGCTAATGATATTATGAAAGGTAATGACAGATTTTTTATATAGCTATTTTAAAATAGTTGGATTGGTGACAATGAATGCGCGTTGTGAAGTCCCAAAGCGATTTCCCAATTCACCTTTGCTCATTTCCCGAATGTAATCTCTATCAATCATAATTTGTAAGCAACGTTTGATCGCTGCTGTAGCACCTAGCTTGTCATTCTTGAATGCTGATTGCGCGACCAATCGACGGCTAATATATGAATAGCTGATTACCTTGTCATTATACATCTTTTCAGACTTTTCGCTTTTATCTGAATATTTCTTTACATATTCCCAATCTTGCATGACATATTCTTTTATAATTCTAATAATGTCATCAATCTGTTTTATCTCGCTAGTGTTCATTCCTATTTTGCCTTCTTCAAACTTAAGGCTAAGAGTTTCAATATCATTATTGACCATTGATATAGCCCAATTCATGTGATCTGCTTCTATCAATGGTTCAAACATATTTATGCCCACAGCTATGATTGCAGCCAATTTTAAAACTTTAATATGCGCTCTATTCCATAGCTGCTTAACAACATCTTTTTGTCCATTTAAATTTATTTGACTATCTGCATAACGATCATAACTATCTGAAATTTGTTCTGCTTCTCTTGTAAATTTTACATTGATAACTTTGCGCGGATTTGAATTTTGGATCATTTCAGCGTTGGCGCAAACGGTAGTCAGCTTTTCAATTAAGCTGAAAGTTGGCTTTATCTCGCCGTGGATTTTATTGAATGGCACGCGATAACCATTGTATTCAATTAGAAGAAACCGTGGCAGCAATCCCTCACTAATCATATCTTCATTCAGCGCACCATAAAAACGTTCTGGTGTGCTTTCACCTAGAATGCTAAACGAAGGTGACGGAATTGCGCTTGTATTTTTATCTTTATCTGCATAAACAGAAGGTCTAGCTATTTGTCCAAATCCAGATTTGTTATATAAATCTAACAGCATTCTTCTTAATGAAACTTCCGCACCATTGGCATTGTAGTTGGCCATCTGCAAAAGGCGCAAACCAAATTCACCAAGGATCGTGACAAAGCATTGTGAGTTGTTTGCAATATATTTTATAAGTGCTTGACCAGATGCAATTTCAGATGGTCCTATAAAATTCATTGCAGTAGGCACCTGTTGACGTATTTCGTGCATTAACTTGTCGATGCCTAAAGCCATTCCTTCCTTACCGCTACCAGTGCCAGCAAGAAGCAAAACATATTGATTTAAACCTGTACCAGATACATTGTAGGCACGTCCGGTTATGCCGCTCATTAAACCTATAGCCGCTGCTAATGCAATTTCAGGTACAGGACGTGGCGATGATTGATAAATGAAAAGAGCAATTTCACCTAACAATCCAGGTGGCAAATTTAAATGTGGCTTTGAATTGGTAGAGGCACCTGGATTTGAACCAGGATTAACACCTTCAAAGGGTGCAGGCTTACCTTTAACCGATGCCTCTTTAGTGGTGGTGCTGGTAGGACTTGAACCTACAACCAATCCGTTATGAGCGGATGGCTCTAACCTTTGAGCTACAGCACCTTCATTTTTAATTTCTTGAATGTGATCTTTTAGGACATTTGTAAAACCATCAAAATCAAGATCAGGTAACATTTTATCAAATGATTTGTCAATCATCCAATTCAGATAATCTTGACGTTGTGCTTTTAAACGTTTTCCTAAATCTGATTTGTGAAATATTCTTTTAATTTGATTTCTATTTTGCGTATAGAAAGCAATGATGTTGATAAGCGCCAAATCTGCTTCAGATTGACTTGGATAATAAGTGTTCCAGCTACCAGAAAATAAATCTGAAAATTTAATTCCATTGTCAGCATTAGCTGCACGCTCAATTATAACTTCGTCAGTTTCTTTCTCTTGAGCATCACCAACAAACAAATTAGTTTGCGGAACAGACGAACCAATTTGTTCAAATAATTGTGTCAATAATTCTTGACGATATTCAATACCTTTTTTATGATAAATATCACCTGTAAAAGTTGCATATCTACCGCTGCTATACATTTCAATAAAATTTCTTCTACGTCCTACAGGAATTTCACCTTTGATAATAATGTGTAAGCCTGTACCAGATGGTGATTTTTCACTGTAGCTATCGAATTCACGAAAGATTTTAATTTGTTTATCTAATGCAATAGCATCGCCATGCGTATCGTCTAAATCTATAAATGTGTATGGGTCTTTATCTGAAAAAACAAAACCAATGCCATCCCATTTACAAGTTTTAAAAGCTTCTACAGCTTCTTCAAATTTTACCCATGTATTAGGATTAGTTGTGCTTGCTTTTTCACCACTAATGGGATTGTACGGAACCTTAGTAGGCTTTGCTGCACCAATATCTTCAAACTTCCATACGAGCCATTGTGGAAGAACCTTTAATTCTTCTGGAATATTATTGAAATTATTTAGTTGAGCCTGCATGTCAGGCTGATATGGATTATACAAAATATCCCCCACTTAGCAAGCGTGGTTAATGTTTAACGACGCTCACTAAATAGTCATGTAAAGCTTGCAAAGTTAAATAGCTTGGATTAGTAATTTCACCTTGATGAAATTTACATATCCAGCTATAACTAACTTCAATGTTTTTCTTATTTAAATCATCTGTAATTTGTTGCAGCGATATTCTTGCTGGACGATTTTTGATTAAACTTAACGTTTTTTCATAAAGGTTCATTGTGGGAATTTTTCCCTATTATTGCAATTTCGCTGCTAAGCTGCTACAATAATAAATTGCCGTCAAGCGGAATTATTTGCTTGACAAGGGAAAATACCATCTATAGGCTTTTGGACGAATAAAAATCAAATAAGGAATTAAAATGAATACACCTAATGTATGGGGTCAACCTTCCCCACAATCAAACCCTGTACCCAAAGACCCTATTGCAGAAGCTTGGGATAGCTTTGGGCGCGATGCTGTTTTGATGCAATGGCAGAAGTTACAGAAAGATTTAGCTGCTGCTAAAGAAGCTGAAATGGAATTTAGAAAGTATGTTGTAAAGCGTGCATTTCCTAATCCTACTGAAGGCACTAATACGCAAGAGCTTGGCAACGGTTATCAGCTTAAAGCCGGTATCAAATTCAATTACAAACTTAAAGATAATGATACAGTGAAGCTTGGTTTGGCAGAGATTGCCAAAATCGGTAATGATGGTTCATTCATCGCTGATAGATTGGTAAGCTGGACACCTAATTTCTTGCTTACTGAATATCGCCAGCTTCAAGAAGATTGTGAGAAAGGCGACACCAAAGCTATCGGCATTATGAAGATCATAAATTCATTTCTTGAAATTACCGAAGCTGCGCCAAGTCTTGAGATTAAAGAGCCGAAAGCTAAAAAGAAATGAATATTTTTAAAAGAAGTAAAGTTAAAATTTGGAAAATTCACGTTTATCAAGAAAGTCCTGTTTATAAGGAAATGTGGTTTAAACTAAAGAATGATTTAGAATTTATGAAAGATCACAATTACGGGCTTGTTGAAATTAGACATACTTGTGAGATTGCTCTTAAGGAAATGAAAAAAATAGAAACAGTTATGCAAATTAAATCATTTGAAGAAGCAGGATATTTTTAATGCAAGCTTCACAGCTTAAGCCCGCTAAAGATTTTGCAATTCAGTATGGTGTAAAAGCCATTGTGTATGGAGCACCTGGAAGCGGTAAAACACCAATCATTAATACTGCGCCTAGACCTGTACTATTAGCTTGCGAACCTGGATTGCTATCTATGCGTGGTTCTATGGTTCCAACGTGTCAAGCGTTTACACCAGAAGCTATTGATGATTTTTTTAAATGGTTTTTTAATTCAGCAGAAACTAAAAATTATGATACGCTGGCCGTCGATAGTATTTCACAGATGGCTGATACTTATTTACAGAAAGCTTTAAAAATCCAGAAGCATGGTTTGAAAGCTTATGGTGATATGGCTACTGCTGTGATGGATCATTTAAGACCCCTGTTCTATACGCAGCATAAACATACATATTTGATTGCCAAAGAAGGTATATTTGAAGGTGTTCGCCGTCCATATTTTCCAGGCAATCAATTAAACGTCGATGTACCTCATATGTATGATTTCATCTTGCATCTAGGTATTCAAAACGTTCCTGCTATGGGGCAAGTGAAAGCTTTTAGATGCAACGAAACTATCGACGTACTTGCACGCCATAGAACTGGAAATTTAAATGAATTTGAACCGCCTGATTTTGGCTTAATCGTAAAGAAAGCGATGGTGTAGAATGCCACTCAATCTTAAAATTAGTGCAACTTGCTATTCGGAAATTGCTGCACAATTAGAACAGCAAGGGGTAAAAATAAATAGTGGTATGCCTCTTACTCTTGAAAAAGGAACGCATTTTGCACCACCATATGATTATAGAATGATTGCTATTAGACGCGATGTTATGACAGAAGCGTCTAAAACATATCATTCACCATTCGATGATAATCATTCTGTAACTAACACAGAGCATTTTCTAAATCATATGAACACTGTTTTACAATGGGTATTAGAGGGGACATTACCACAGCCAGCAGAAAACAAAGATAGAGTTGAACCATTAGCTACAACAAGCAAGGATTGGAAATAACATGGACACCTTTGACGCTAGAAATTTTACACCTTCTCAAGGTGGTGAAGCACATCCACTCGGAATGTATGATTTCACTATCTCTAATACCTATGCGAAAGGCACAAAAGATAACACTGGTGGAATGTTGGTTATTGAATTTACTTCGCCAGTTGGACGCATTGAAAAGCGTTATAATTTGTGGAATAGCAGCCCGCAAGCTGTAGAGATTGCACAAAAAGAACTTTCTGCACTCTGCTATGCTACGAATGTTTTCAAGCTTTCATTTCCTAAAAATCCAGATGGATCGCCTATTGTTGATAAAGCTGCGTTTGAATTGCGTGGCGCACGCGGTCGAATGGAAGTTGTGCCACAGAAGCGTAAGAACTCTAGTGGCCAGCTTGAAGATACAGGTTATGTTGAAATTAAGAAGGTCTATGACGCGCAAGGTAATGAACCTGGAAAGGCACCACAAGCTGCACAGCCAATCCAACCTGCACAACAGTCTAATGGACAAGCACAGCCTAATGCGGGTTGGACTAATCAACAGCCACAAGCACAGCCACAAAACAATCAGCCGTCGCAGCAGCCAATGCAGCAAAATAACGCTGGCGGTTGGGGTCAACCCGCTCCACAACAGCAACAGCCACAGCCTAATCAGCCGCAAGGCGGATCGCCACCTTGGGGTAGTCAATAACTTTTGCAGATAGTTTTATAAATATTTTTAAACTGCAAAAGTAAACTTTATAGCGGGGTAGAAATATCCCGCTATTTTTTCAAAAAAGGAATTAAAAATGTCAACACGTCGTTACTGTACAAAAGCAGATCAAGAAAAAGATTTAGAAGAAGCAAAGAAAATTCTAAAGCTCATGAATGCTAAAGGATTTGAAATTGACATAATCGATGGTGCTTGTTACATTAAAATTCTAAATCCTGAATATTTTAATAAATCTGCTACTGAAGCCATCAAACTTAATGAACAACCCTGGCTAGCAATTCATTTAGAGCTATTGATTGTAGCTGCTCACATTGATGAACTTTAATGCCTGTCATTCAAGATTACATAAATGGGCGATGGAAACCTAGAGAGATAGACGATAGTATGCCCACAATGACACCTGATGAAATTGTAAAGACTTTACGCGATAGTCTTGAAGAATATTCAATTGAAAAATATCCGGCTAAGCATCGCAGTCATTTGGGTATATCGTTGATTGGTGATGAATGTTGGCGCAAAATTTGGCTTACGTTTCGTTGGGCTAAGCTCAATCAATTTGATCCTAGAATGCGTCGATTGTTTCAACGCGGTAAAGATGAAGAAGCTAAGATTGAGCAATTCTTATTGTGGGCTGGAATTAGTTTTAGAGCGGTTATTGATCCATCTACAGGCGATCAGCATAAAGCATCATTGATTGATGGACATTATGGTGGCGAAACGGATGGGATAGCAACACTAGGATTTGCCGATAATCTACCTGTCATTTGTGAATTTAAAACTCACAATAAGAAAAGTTTTGATAAGTGGAAAGCCGATGGTGTGGTAAAATCCAAACCAGAACATTGGGCGCAAATGTGCGGTTATGGAAAGGAATTTAAAATTCAACATGGTCTTTATGTTGCTGTAAATAAAGACGATGAAACTATGGATTTTGAGTTTAAAACTCTTGATTGGAATTATGCTATAGAGCTTGAAAAGAAAGCTACTGATATAATCTATGCCAAGCTTCCACCAGAAAAGATAAGTCAGCAATCAAGCTTCTGGAAATGTCAGTATTGCCATTTTCAGTCAATATGTTTTTATAATGAGCCTGTTGAAAAGAATTGTAGAAGTTGCGTCTTTAGCGAGCCTGTTGAAAACGCACAATGGAAATGTAATAAGTTTGGTCAAGTGATACCAAAAGATTTCATTCCAAAAGGCTGTAATGAGCACAAAGGAATAATCTAAATGATAGATAAATTTGATCTAAATTTTGAAGCTAACACACCAGTCGAAATGGTGTTGTTAGGTAAGATACGACAGCTAGAATATCAAATGGAACTATTACAACATGAAAAAGGTTTAGGCGTTAGCGTTGATAAAAATCAACCTATAGAGTTACATTCTAAATCAATGTTTGCAACTATATCTTTGCCTTATACCGCGCGTGTTCATTGCGCTGTTGATAATATGGGCAAGCTAGAAATATTTCAAAGCGTTCATTTTAAAGATAATCCTAAACAATTTGGTATGCAATATTTTGTTGATCCAGAGCCGATGAATAAATATCAAGCTGCTGATATGTTAAACATGCTACATAGACGTAACACACATATGATTGCAGAATTCCTTACTACGAAGTAATCTTTATGATTAAATTGCGACCATATCAACGTGAAGGTCTTGATGCCATCTGGCATTATTTTCAGAATGGTAATAAAGGCAATCCGGTTTTAGCGTGGCCAACTGGTACTGGTAAATCAATCGTGCCAGCTATTTTTATTGAAAGTGTAATGAAACTATGGCCAACACAACGCTTTCTGTTGGTGACACATGTTAAAGAATTAATCGAACAAAATGCAGGAGTATTAAAAGAAGTATGGCCAACAGCACCACTTGGCATTTATTCAGCAGGACTAAAAGAGAAAAACCCTGTAATGCCTGTAGTGTATGCTGGCATTCAATCTGGTATCAAAAATCCAAGTCTATTTGGTTGGCGCGATATTGTATTTATAGATGAAGCGCATTTGATTAATCAAGATGAAGCGAGCATGTATCAAACTTTTCTCACTACGATAAAATTGATAAATCCAAATGTAAAAATTATTGGCATGACCGCAACGCCATTTCGCATGGGACAAGGATATATAACCGATGGTGGCTTATTTACAGACATTGTTCATGATCTTTGTAGCATGGATAATTTTAATCGTCTTTTGGCTGAAGGTTACTTATCAGCACTTATTCCAAGGCGAACTAAAATAGAGCTAGATGTTTCAAATGTTGGAATGGTCAAAGGCGAATACATTCAAAGCCAATTGCAACACGCTGTTGATGTTGCTGAAGTCACGTTTCAAGGTTTGCGAGAGTTGGTAGAGTGTGGGCATGATAGACGTTCATGGTTGTTATTTGCTTCTGGAATTGAACATGCCGAACACATAGCTCAAATGCTTGGTCAATTTGGCATAGATTGCGCTGCTGTTCATTCTAAAAACACTGGTGAATTTAATGACAAAGCTATTAGAGCTTTTAAAGATGGCTCGCTACGATCTATTGTCAACTATGGAAAACTTACAACAGGTTTCAACCATCCTGCGATTGATCTTATAGGCATGTTTCGTCCAACAATGTCTGTTCCTTTATGGGTACAGATGCTTGGGAGAGGCACGCGACCAGCAGACGGTAAGCCTAACTGTCTTGTATTGGATTTCGCACGCAATACACCGCGCCTAGGACCAATAAACGATCCTATAATTCCTAGAAAGAAGGGGGAAGGTACAGGCGACATTCCTATTAAAATCTGTGATGCTTGTGGGACTTTCAATCATATTAAAGTTAAGCACTGTGTTTCGTGCGGCATGGAATTTGAATTTGAAATTAAAATTACTAAAGTTTCTGGATCAGCAGAGCTTATAAAATCAGACTTACCAATTGTAGAGCAATTTGACGTTGAAAGAGCCATATATTTAAAACAAGAAAAGATTGGCAAAGCACCCTCCATTAAGGTAACATATTTTTGCGGTATTCGATCTTTTAACGAATGGGTATTCCCACAATCGTTAGGTGGCCTTGGAAGGCATAAATTTCATCAATGGTGGAAACAGCGTCATGAAACTGTGCCACCAGCTACAACCGATGAAGCTTTGAATTATATAGCTCAATTGCGTTGCCCTAAGAAAATCAAAGTATGGGTTAATAAAAAGTTTCCAGAAGTTTTAAGTGCTGAATTTTAAAAATGGCAAACATAGAAGTGTTAGAAAATCTTAATTTAAAAAATAACAAAGCAGAAACATATATACGCATATGTATCACTTTAGATAATGGTAATCAGAAATGCGTTTATCTTTATAAACCTTGTGATGATAAAACACTTCAAATTGCGCTTTGCATTTTATCAAAAAGTATGGAAAATATTTAAATGGCATATCCGGTTAAATTTGAAGGTTCAAATGTAAAGTTAAAAAAGCCGCCTAATATGGATGATTTACAATGTACTGAATTGCCTATTTTTAAGAATGGTGTTAACTGTGTTTCATGTTGGGAATTTTCAGAAGAAGAAATAGAATATATTTTAAAGAACAAAAGAATTTACGTTAGTATTTGGAGTGGCCCAAGTCAGCCACCTTTGTTCGTAGGTACTGAAACTGATGTTAGAATGCTCATAGCAGATAATGGTGTATGGAAAAAATGACACCTAAAATTAGATCAGATGCCTTTTATGATATTCAATCGTCACTGATTTATGCTTTGGAAAAAGCTACAAAAGAAAACGGTTTGCTTCGATCTTGTATCAATTGCATTCATTTTAATGAGCAAAACGAAAGTTGTAAATTGGCTAATGGATTAAAACCACCAGCTAGGATTATTGCTTATGGTTGCGTTAAATGGGAATGCCACGACGAAATTCCATTTTGATAAAGCAGAGCACAATAAATCTTACAATGGAAAACGTACTGAATATTTTAAAAATTATTATCAATCACATAAAGAAAAGAAGAATAAGGCTTCTTTGTTATGGTGGAAAAACAATAAAGAGAAGCACAACCTAAGCAGACGTAAGTGGTACAAGAAAAACAAAAAGGCTTATCGACTAACTAGAAAAGCCAAAGACGCTGGAATTAAATTAAGTATAGCAGAAGCAAGAAGGATCATAGAGAATGGCTAAGCTAAAATCAAAACGTAATAAAATTACTGTAGATAAAAGCATTTTTCCTAAAATAGGATCATCTTTAAAAATTAAACTTCCTGATGATTATGTAGTTAGAGATAACGTTAATCATCCGTCACATTATGGTGGTGCTGATAACATATATGAAGCGATCAAAGTCATGCGCAATCGTATGACAAAAGAAGAATTTATTGGTTATCTGAAAGGCTGTGTTTACACTTACAATGATAGAGCCAAGCACAAAGGAAATGAAGCTGAAGATTATCAGAAGGCAGCTTGGTTTCAAAACTATCTTGTAGAATTTATGGGGAATAGCAATGCGAATTAATGTCTATACAGAAGAATTGATTAATGAAGAAATTGCAGAAATGCCGCGCGCTGAAATTGTAACAGCAGAATACGTTAGCAGCCGAACAGGCTTGCCAATGAAAAACTATGGACTTAGAATTTTCTTAAAGTCTGCACCTGAATTACATTATATTCCTGGACGTGATGATGATAGGTCTGCTGTTACTTTCTGGTGTGGTGAAAAAGAAAAGAATGTATTTGAATTTTTAGAAAAGATTAGAGTTGCTGCAAACGCTTCTACTTTAAAGCTTTGGCATGATAAAACAGAAAAGCAAATTAAAGAAGCTGTAGAAGCTGAAAATGAAAGAAATAAAAATGGATAACGCCGATACAAAATTAAATCCTTGGCACCCTATAAAAAATTCGATTGACTTAAAGCATCTAGGTAAGTTAGCTGAAGAAGTCAATGAATTAGGTGCAGCTATCGCACGTTGTATTATTCAAGGTGTTGACGAATGCGAGCCTGTTACTAAAAAGCCAAATAAGGTTTGGCTAGAACAAGAAATAGCAGATGTTCTAGCAGGAATAAATTTGACTATAGAAAGATTTAAATTAGATGCTAAATTTATTAGTGAAAGAAGTCTTTTAAAAGAAAAGCGTTTACAAGAATGGCACTATATGGCGTGAATAGGTAAATCATGGCGCGCAAATCTGCTAAGCCTTCAGAAAAGATACAAGAAAAATCGAAGCTTTTAGAAGCTGTTGAATTTCTTTCATTGTTTATGAAAGATGAAGGCGCACCTTACGAATGTCATTTGCTGTTAAGCAATAAAACAGCAACGGCGTTCAATGGGATTATAGCAGGTGGTCAAATTATAGATGAAGAAATATATGCTGCGCCTAGAGCTAAAATCTTACTAGAAGCGTTGAAAAAGTGTGGGGATAATTATTCTCTTACTCAATTAGACGCTTCTAAACTTTCTATCAAAGCTGGAAAATTTAAAGCTATCATTCCGTGTATTGATCCAACTCTATTAGGATTTCAAAATCCAGATGCACCTTCATACGATGTTGATAATCGTTTAAAAGAAGCGATGGAAGTAATCGAAGCTATCAAAACTGAAAATGCTCAAAGACTGGTTACACAATCATTTCTTTTAAACGGCCAATCCATAGTAGCTACAGATGGAAAAATCATATTTGAATATTGGCATGGTTTGAATTTACCAACTGATATTCCAATTCCAAAGTCTATAATTCCTTCTGTGACAAAAACTAAAAAACAGCTTACTAAAATTGGTTTTAGTAATTCAACTGTGACTTTTTTCTTTGATGACAATTCATGGGTTAGAAGTCAGCTATATGCAGAGAAATGGCCAACGCTTGCCCACATATTAGAAACGCCATGCCATCCTGCACCAATACCGGCTGATTTTTTTAATGGGTTGGATACCATCGCTTCATTTTCTGAAAAAGGCTCTATATTTTTAGAAGATGGTAAAATGCGAACGCATAAAGAAGAAGGAAAAGGCGCTATCTATGAAATTGACGGATTGAAAGCTGCACCTGAATTTTCAATTCGCTATCTTCAAATGATTAAGCCTTATGTCAACACCATAGATTTCAATGTATCTGGTCGCCATTCTATGCTAGTGTTTTATGGAAAGAACATTAGAGGGGTTATAGCAGGATATGGTTAAATATGTAGGTTGGGACTTATCAACAAAGCCGGATCAAACTATAACGTATGTAAAATGTTCGCGTTGTGGGCAGTTTATTTCAAATGTAGCAGCTAAATATGAACCGACTAAAGACCTTTGGATTTGCTATAGATGCCAATCTTAAATGATGAAGGCTTTATAGAACTCTCTCAAGACAAAGTTAAGTTAAAGCCTTATAAACCTAGGCCATTTAAAACTGTAGAATACATGACAGACCAGGAAATTCTTTCTGGTGCTGGCGGTATTCTTATTGGTGATACTGAAACGTTTAAAAATTATTTTCTGATTTCATTCAAAGATGTAAAGACAAAAAAATATATAGTATTTGAACCACCGTTCAATGAACGAAAATTATCATGGTTGATGCACAACTATACAACAGTTGGTTTCAATTGGTTAAAGTACGATCTTCCGATCATTTGGTATAGCTATGTAACGCAAGATGTTCGAGATTTACAACAATTGTCTAACGCTATTATTTTTGAAAATCTTTATTATCAGCAAGCACAATCTCAATTTCAATTTAAGATATTTCCAACAAACACAATAGACTTGATTGAAGTTGCACCTTTAAAAGGTAGCTTAAAGCTTTATGGTGCTAGGCTTCACGCTCCACGCATTCAAGAGTTGCCATTTGATATTGAGAAAGAACTAACTGAAGAAGAAAAGCTAATAATCAAACATTACAATTTTAATGATCTTGACACTACCGAATTACTTTTTCATTTTATGAAGGAACGCTTAGAGTTACGCAAAGATATGAGCTTGCGCTATCATGAAAATCTTATGAGCAAATCTGATGCTCAAATTGCAGAAGTTGTCATATCTAAAGAAGTAGGAAAAGCTCTAGGCAAGTATCCTCCCAAAAGCGATATTAAAGCTGGATATTCTTTCAAATATGAAAAGCCAAGCTACATTCGCTATGCTACTGACGAATTGAAAAAATTATTAAATGCTGTTTTAAAGTCAGATTTTGTTGTCAATGAATTTGGCACCATTGATACTCCACGATTGTTAAAAGATAGAAGTGTGACCATAAATGGATTGGAATTTTCATTTGGTATTGGTGGATTACATAGCTGTGAAAAATGTATCACATACAAAGCTGATGAAGATTACATTATTGTTGATCGCGATGTAACTAGCTATTATCCAGATATTCTCTTGACGCTTGGTCTATATCCAGAACAGCTTGGTCCGTCTTTTCTAAGTATTTACAAAGGCTTCAAAGATGAACGAGTAGAAGCTAAAAAGACAAAACAATTTACATATGATAAAGGTTTGAAAATTCTTATCAATGGTACAAGCGGAAAATTAAATTCGCAGCATAGCCGCTTGTATTCTCCTAAATCATATATTCATATGACGATAACAGGACAATTATCAATTCTTATGCTAGTTGAAATTCTAACTTGTAATGGATTTAAAATAATATCTGGTAACACAGATGGTATTGTCATTTATTGTAAACGAAATGAATATGAAAAATTATTATATTGGATTGACTTTTGGGAAAAAGAAACAAAATTCAAGACTGAAGAAACTCAATACAAAGAATATCATGCACGCGATGTTAATTCTTATTTTGCATTAAAGTTAGACGGATCGGTTAAAGTTAAAGGTAGTTACGCTGAAGTAGGATCACAAAGCGGAACACAATTAGACAAAAATTGTCAATATTTAATTTGTGCAGATGCTATAAAATTATTGCTTGGTAAAGGCATTCCTATTGAAAAAACAATTAAAGAATGCAAAGATATAACGCGATTTGTCGAAATACGGAATGTTACAGGTGGTGCCCACAAAGATGGTGAATATTTGGGCAAAGTAGTACGTTGGTACTTTGCTAAAAATGTAGTCGGAACTATTAACAAGGTATCAAATAATTATAAAGTACCAGATACAGAAGGTGCCAAGCCTTGTATGGACTTACCAGAAGCCTTTCCAGACGATATAAATTATGCTTGGTACATCAATAAAACGTTGGAAATGCTTCAAGATTGTGGGTACATGAAAAAACCTAAGCAAGTATCATTTTTCTAGTTGACTAATAATTTTAATTCCTGTATGATCTAAAACATCAAATGGGAGCAAGATATGTCTGAAGCCTACAAAGATGGAATGAAAGCTGCTAAAGAAGGCAAACAAGCTTCAGACAATCCTTATATTTGTGGAACCACAAAGCTTGGCTCAATCAAATTCTCTGAAGGTGGTATTGATTGGGATAATGGATTTCGTTCGATGCAGCCTGCTAGAAAGGCTTCAGAAAAAGAAATTCAAGCTGCTGCGTCTGTTGACGTTTCAAGGTTTCGTAAAAAATCAAATCGTTTTTATAGTTGACTGAAGCTTTAAAATGTATATACTCTTGAATATCAAACAGGAGCTAGTCACATGAACAAGGTAACTAATTGCAACAATCAAACTTTCTTTGTTGGCCAACGGGTTAAATCTAATGATGGTTGGATTGGTACAATTGTGAAGATTTCAAATCGTTGTTTGGTGACGCTTTATGTCAATCCAGATGATATTAACGATGTTCCAGAATATCAACGTTGGAATTTGAATCCTGAAGCTGCAAAAATGTCTGGAAAGCTTAATTATTGTGAACCGCGTGATGCTGGACAATCAATGGGTAATTTTAGCCCATTTTGAGTGCTTGACAGCCTGAAGGTTTAAATGTATATTGGCTTTGTTAAATGAAACAGGAGGAATGACAAATGGATATGTCTAAAGCAGCGTTGCCAGCTAAATATGGTCATGCTTCTAAAGCAGATGAAAATCATCCTCTTTTTCCATTGTATCAACAACATCGTTCTAATATGTCGAGGTTGATGGTAAATAGTGATGATTTTCAAGATTGGAAATATCAATACGAAAGAAATAAGATTGCTGAAGATGCAACGCAACGTCCTGAATATCCTGATTTTCTTAAATGGATGACTAAAAATAAAGGTGGGGCTAGAGTTAGTCCGGTAGGTGCATTTCCACATAATTTTTATTATTGGTGTGAAGGCGGTAGATGGTAATTAAAAAGCCCCTTAATTGGGGCTTTTTCTTTTTAAGCTTCAACATAAGCTAATATGCGATATTTTGAATAAACTCCTACACCAACCCTATGACCGTGATTGCCACTTATAAGAATTGGATTACCACTCCTATCAAATCCTTTTACAATGCCGACATGGTGCGCCATTACAGCGATAGCGCCAATGCGTTTAGCTGTACGCGGACGTTTTAACCAACTAATTGCACGATCATCAACACCTTTAGCATTGGTTAATTTACGCAAAAAGGCGCTGCACCAAAGGTTAAGCCGCACGCCAACTTGACGCGCATTCATGCCGATATATTGGCTCGCCTTGGCTATTAGATTATTATGGGTTGGCTCATTCGTGATCGGACCTAGCGAGGCTAGGTGAATTTTTTTAGCCTTATGAGCGACACGCTTTTTTAAATAACGCTTGTGTTTATGAGCTATAACTTTACGTTTCGAGTAGGTTGAGACTTGCCCACAATATCTAGCTCCACAAAATTCATTTTTTAAATCAATTGTTGGATTGGCATTAGCGGAACTTGTTAAAGCAGCAAACATGGTTATAGCGAGTATAGACTTTATCATTTAAAAATCCCCCGGCTATCGTAGTTTTAATTCTGTGAGATTGTCTAATTTTTCTTTGACTTCAACAATCAATGATTTAATATCTGTCAAAGCATCTTTGAAAGTTGGTACTTCAATATAATTATCTCTTATGTACAATTCTAGCTTATAATGCTTTTCTTCGTAGCGTTCTATGTGAGTTTTAATTGATCGTAGAGTTTCAGAAATATTATCGCGTAGCAGCTTACCGTCATCTTCTATCTTTTGTCTAACAAATGTTTTCACTTCAACATCATGAGCTATTAGCTTTGCATCAACATTAGTTTCATGCGTTGTAACAATTCTGGTAACTTTAGCTGTGATCGTGATAACGCTAAATAAGAACGTTACAACCATTCCACCTAAAGTTAACCAGAATTGATAAGTCATTTCAGGCTTATTGATCTTCATCAGAAGGAATTGGTGCCTGAATTTGATTGTGCATATCGTCAATACGAGCTTCTAAATCTGCACGATCAGTATCGCTAATATTTTGTCCTGTAAATTTTTCAAATAACGCTACAGCGAAAGGTTTCAAATCGGTAATAGCTTGAGCAAGCACAGGCTCTACCTTAGTGAAAACATCAATAGCTGTTGTGACAAGTCCAATAGCTGTTGCAGCATCCATTTATTTAACTCCATTAGCAGCTTGAGCATTTTGGAACGCTAAAATAGCGTTCTTTGCTGTTTGGACTAAACTAAAGCTATCGCCACTTGGATTGTTCTTAATAAATGTTCTTAAATTAACATATGCTGTATAAGCCTTAGCTTCATAAGGCTGCACAAGAGCAATGTTTTTCCAACAGACTTTAGCGATAATTTTGCGTTGGCAGGAATTACGATAAGCAAGAAGCACAGCTTGAGCGGAACCATATAAAGCTGTAACAGTATCATAATTGTCTGGTGTGATTGCTTGTTTAACGACTTGACCAGCTTCATCCAAACCAGATTGAAACTTAGTCATAGTGTCGGAGCAAGCAGCCAAGCCTAGAGATAGAATACAAATCAATAAAATCTTTTTCATTTGTTTGTAACCTTTACTTCTGTTGTAGAAACAACGTTATTTAATTGTGGTGTAGCTGCTGCAATTTCAGGAGTTGTTACAACAGTTGTGTTTGGAATTGAAGCAGCTTGTTTAGCAAGATTTGTATTACGATTGACATAAAATGCATAAACAGAACCAGCAATGCCAACCACCATTGTAGCTATGCCAGCAACATCAGATGGAGTGATCCAACCTTTAGAAGCTGCATAAGTCAATGCAATTAATGTAACACGATCAACAGCGCCAGATAATTGCGACCAGTTAGGAAACATATTAAAATCCCCTCTAATATAAAGTCAATTTCAAGGCTGAACGTGTCACAGGACCAGCGATGCCGTCAACTTTTAAATTGTGAAGCTGTTGAAATTCTTTGACCGCTGCTTTGGTAATCGGACCTAAAATCCCATCGGCTCTTATGTCTTTTTTTAAAGACTTGGAAAGCCACAACTGTAAAGTTGAAATGCTTGTGGCTTCTTCTATACTCAAGTTAATAGATTTGCTTTCTTGTGCTTCTATGGTTGGTTCAAAATGTCCATCGTTTCCTTCATTCATTTTATTAAATACAGCTTTGACTAAATCAGCTTTGATTAAATTTTTACCAGGACACGTTTTATGTGTTGTAGCTTTATCTTCTTTGTGAAAGTGTAATCCTCTTACGCCTAATTTAAAATCAGTTGGATTTAAACCAACTCTTTCATGAAGAATAGCCAACGCTCCAATTAAATTTTCTTTTACACCATCTGCAAATGGTTCATTTTCAAATTCAGCTATAGTTTCAACACCCCATGTAAATTTATTCCAACTAGGTGTATGTGTTCCAGGTCTAGTTGGATCATTTAAAACTAAGATTTTATCATAGCCTACAATAAAGTGTGGGCAACCATTCCAACCCATTCCTGCATAATAGCTTGCTAAATTCTTACCCCATCGCTCCATATACCAGCTTTTATCTTCATGCCATTTCTTGTATAAAGCTTGATTTGGAACAGATGTGTTATGAACAACAATAAAATTTGGCGTCCATCCGTTGAATTTAAGTTTATTGATATAATCTTCAAAAGCAGCTATACTAAAAGATTGATTGACTAGATACATATATTTAATTCCTTAATATTAATAACTTATAATTAATATACCAGAGCCACCATCACCAGCACTTCCGGATGGCGATCCACCACCACCGCCACCAGTATTTGAAGTACCAGAACCAGCGGTTCCACCACCAGCACCACCGCCGCAAGTAGCTGTACCAGGACTACCACCAGTGCTACCACCACCACCGCCGCCAGCATAACAAATAGATGTACCTGAAATGCTACTAGTAAATCCAATTCCACCAATGCCACCAACCGTTGTTGTAGAGCTTCCACCTAATCCACCACCACCACCACCGCCGCCACCTTGATTAATAACTGTAACTGTTCCACCATTAAATCCTTGACCAGCAGTTGCAACGCCACCTGTTCCTGTTCTAGCAGCACCACCACCACTTCCACCATTTTGCCCATTATTAGTAGAAGTGCCTGCACCACCGCCACCACCAATTGATGTAAAACTATTAAATGTACTATTAGAGCCATTACTTCCTTTTCCAGATGTACCGCGTGCGCCACCACCACCAATAACAATAGAATAAGAAGTAGCTGTTAAAGATGTTGTACCGGAGAGAACGCCACCAGCACCACCACCACCGCCACCATTTCCTTTACCACCACCACCGCCGCCAGCTATTAATAGATAAGATGGTGATAAAGAACCATTACAAGTTAAAGTACCATTAGAAGTGAAAGTGTGGATAGTAAATCCACCAGAAGATGTAATTGTACCGCCAGTACAAGAAGCTGTAGCTGTCGGATTAATATTAAAAAATAAAGGATTTTGAATACCTGGAATTTGTGCAAGTGTTGGCACAAATCCAATACAACAAAATATTAAAAATACAAAGCTTAAATAAATGGACTTTTTCATATTAATGTGTCCAATTATTAGCTAATGTAAATAAGACACTAGGGGTAGAATTTACAATTAAATAACAAACTGTGTCTAAAGCACCTAATGTAGAAGTAAGAGCTTTACCGCTTACACCAGATGGAGTTACCCAATTAGTGCCAAATGTTATTGTAACTGGTGTGCCAGAAGCAGGCTGAAAGAATAAGATACAACCAGTATCTCCAATGTGTGTATTGGTAGGTGTATTTAAAGTAAAGTTTGTAGCACTTGTAGCTGTAAAAACAAAATTTCGTCCAAGGCTTAAATCAGGTGTAACAGAAGATGTTCCGCTTAAGCTTTGAAGAGCACCAACACCATTGAATAAAATATCAGTGGTTAGAACTTTATTTGATGTTGCAGCCCAAGCATTACTTGTTGTAGCTTTATCAACATTAACTGTGATATTGCCAGAACTGGTAATTGGAGAACCAGACTGAGTTATACCAGTACCAGCAGTAATACCCACACTTGTCACTGTGCCAGCACCACAAGGCGCACCAGCATCGACAAAATTAAAATTGGTATCCAAGCTAACACAATGCGTATTAATTAATGTTCCTGTTGTGGTAGCAAATACAGATGTATTTCCGCTGACTGTTCCACTTGTAAATGGTGATGGAAGTCTAAGTGTATTTAATGTACCAGAGGAAATGTTAGAAGCGTTTGTAGTGTCAGTGGTTGCTGAAGCAGCGAACGATACACCATTAGTTTTTGTAACAATTACTGCACCTGTAGAAGGTGTAATTGTTGCATCACCACTTGCTGTAAATCCACCAAACGCACCTAAATTATTATATTGAATTTGTCCATTGGTTCCCCCTGGCGATCCACCGCCACCGCCACCACCACAGACTGCACCATCATCTATGATATTGCCACTAGCATCTGATTTTAAACAATTACCAGCAATTAAGCTTCCACTTATTGTAGCAAATACAGAAGTGTTGCCATTCCTAGTACCGCTTGTAAATGGACTTGGTAATCTAAGTGTATTTAAAGTACCGCTAGAAATATTAGAAGCATTTGTTGTATCTGTAGAACAAGATGCAGAGCCATTAGATAAATCTGCACAAGCTGCTTGAGAAACAACACCAGCACCATTGCCTTTAAGAGCACCAGTGATTGTACCAGCGCCACCGCGAGCAGCAGCTAATGTACCAGAAGAAATATTAGAAGCATTTGTTGTATCTGTTGTGGCTGAAGCTGCGAATGCGACACCACCAGTCTTAGTTACAGCAACAGCACCAGTTGATGTATTTATCGTAGCATCACCTGAAGCTGTAAAACCTCCAAATGATCCAGCATTATTATATTGTACTTGACCGCTTGTGCCACCAGGACTTCCACCGCCACCACCGCCACAAGTAGCGCCATTGTCAATTAAGTTTCCGCTAGCATCCGATTTGATACAATTACCAGAAGTAAAACTACCACTTACTGTTGCGAATTTAGTTGTATTTCCAGATATTGTACCTTGAGCTAAAGCTGATGTGCCATTACCTAATAATGGCAAATTAGACGTAAATGTTGCAGCACCAGTACCACCAAACCCAACTGGTATAGTTGTATATTCGCCTAACAATCCGCCATTGTCGAAAAGAACTCTACCAGTTGTTCCACTAGAAACAACAGTTGATCCAACAATAATGGATGCACCGCCACAACTAGGACAACTTAACACACCAGTTGTAGTATCTAAAGATAATGGCGAAGTAGCTACAACAGCAGGTGTGCCAGTAGAATTACCCCAAGTTATTACAGGAGCACCAGCAGTACTATGTGCTTGCTGAATTACAGAACCACTTGTAGCACCAGCTAATTCTAATTGTCCTGTAGCTGTACCAGATTTTCCTAAAGTTAAAGTAGGATCGGTAAAAACAAAATTAGCAGAAGCGTTAAACGCAAATCCATTATTGTATTGAACTTGGTTTAATGTTCCTGCTGGCACAGCAGAGCTAATAGAAACAACATTACCAGTACAAACTAAGCCGTTTCCACAAGCTATAACACCAGTCATTCCACCCAATGACGCAACACCATTGGCCGAACTATTAGGAACATCAGCTAAAACCTTAATGATATAATTTATCATTAAGGTTGGTTGAATTACATTGTTCGCAAAAGCTGTACCAGAACCACCTGATGCAGCAGTACCAGTCATAGCTGGCAATGTATTGGCAACTACTGTTGGATTATATAGTGTACCAAATCCATTAACAGTAGAACCACGAACTATTGTACCACCACCAATACCTAGCATATCATTGCTAGTGCCAGTAAGACTGTGGGTATGCGATCCTTGACCAGATGGAATATTAACAGCAAAATTTACATTAGGTAAATTTGCTTGTGATATAGTCGAGTTTTGTGTTTGACTTCCACCAGCAGCACCTTGTCCGTTTGGATCAGTACCATAAAATGTGCTTGTAATCTTAGTAGAAGCAGAGCCGCCCATATTGTTACGGCCAGCTAATACAGAACCTCTTAAATCAGGAACATTGAATGTTGTACTTCCATTACCATTACCCCAAGGAAAAAATCTAGCAGATGTACTAGTAGAGACAATAGAATTTGCACTTAAAGTAACACTATTGGTTGTTTTAGAAATAACAGTTGGTGGACTAATTATGCAAGCTGATACTTCTACAACTTCACCAATTCTAATTTGAGTAGTATCGCCAATACCTGTTATTGTTGGACTACCAGATGCACAAGTAACATTGAATGTCTGTGTTATTGCAATAAATAAATCATTGTTTGTGACACGCGATAACTCTTGACCAAATGCAAAAGCATATTGATTTGGTGCAATCAATCCAGCCCAAGGTTTAATTGTACCAACTAATTGACCATCGCCAATAAACGTAGGACTAAAGCCACTACCAGACGGCGTTGACACAGCATCCCAAATTAAATTATTATTTTGATCCTTGACAACCTGTCGGATTGGTGTAGCAGCATAAATGATGGCTTTGCCACCACCATCTAAAATAATCGGATTTGTGTTAGGTGTAAGCTGAAGTGCATCTTTCCAAGTTGTCGCTAATATAGTTGTTCCAGGCTGATAAGTAGTGACTGTACCTCTAGCTAATGGATTACCATTATTGTCAAAAAATTGCTGTACTGCATTTGGCAACAATGAAGCACTTGTATCTTGAGCCAATACAATATTCGGATTTAAAAGAAATATAAAAAGGAATGTAAACCGAATGGCATTTAAAATTTTCATAATAGTTTCCGTTGTTATATCTCTAGTCAATCCAATATTTTTTGTATTAAGCTTAATATTTTTCTTGACTTTTAAATATCATAGATTTGTATTTATGCCTATAATATTCATTATTGCTTCTTATTTTTGGTATAAAATTGAACCTTTGTATTGGTATATAAGATTAAGGGGCTACCGGCAAACTAAGTTTTAATTTTTGTCCAATTGACAATTTGTTTTTTGGTAGTCGATCTTCTAATGCTTTAATTAAGTTTTCCCGCGCTTCACCTGTAGCAGACGCCAAGTTAGCAATCTCTGCATTGGTTTGTCTATCCAAATGTTGACCTAATTTAGTAATTTTACTGCGAGCAAATGGATAAGCAAAACCAGCCATTGTTCCTAAAGCAGGAATGCCTAAAGCATATTGACCACCAGCTTCTAAAGCTGCTGGCAAAATAGTTTTAGTAAAATTTGGTTTATAATCTTGTCTTACTTCTGTTGCTTTAGCACCTAACAATCGCATAGCCGTTTGAGAATTTTGAAATAATTTAGTATTTGTATCAGCTATCTTGCGTTCATCTTTCAATGCATCATTCATCTTTTCAACTTCTTTATTACCAAAAAGAAGTTTTAATTTTTCAGTATTAAAAGGCACTTCAGGAATTTCCATACCTTTACGAGCAGAAAAACGCATAGACCCCATTTGATGTGCAAATGCTAATCTTGCACCTTCCCTAGCAGCTTCTAATTCTTGTGGAGTTGCTTTGCTAACCCATTCAGCCCAATATTCTGGATTATCGTCTAATTGTCCCAAGCGATTTTTAGTTATCAATTGACCTTTTTTGAAAGCATCGCTTATATCATTTTCATCACGATATTTAGATAGAGCGGTTTTATAAGTACCAACTTGATTTCCAGCAGCGTCCATAACTTGTGGGGAAGCTTTATCAATTGCGTTTACTACTTGATTACGCACATTCATTAAAGCATAGCCTAATTGTCTATCTTGACCGCTAGAGCTATTTAATAAATCTTCAGCTTTAGAACGTAACGCTGATTGAAAAATATGCAAGCTTTGAGGATCAGTGCGAAAAGATTTATCATCAGAGATAAAATCTCTAACTTTAGATAATGTCTTTTCCATATCACCTAAAGGTAAAGGTTCACCAGCAGTTATTACACTATTAATTCCAGGCTTTAATTTAGTATCAATATCTGCAACTACTGGTGAAATATCAACAGGTTTTGTGTTAGCTACAATTGGATTTATCTCTTGTCCAACTTTTTTAATGTTGGATTTTAGAGTATCCATTTTTTGTTTAACTGATACAGGTGCATCCATAGCTTCATCTAACGCACCAACTACAGTATCTAATTGCGTATCTTGTCTTGTTTTTACAATCTTGTCTAAAATATCGCGCGGCTTTCCAGGTTCCGAAGCTAAACCTTGCGCAATTATTTTAGCATTTGGATCAACATCCATTAATGTCAATCGTGGATTAGATTTCAATTGTTTAATAACGGAAGGTATGTTTTCAACACCAACATTGCTAATCAATGTGTCTAAAGCTCTAGTACTAGGCATAGCAGAACCTAGAACTTTACCAGCTTTTAAAATAGGTAATCCACTTGTGCCCACAAATTCGGCTGTTTCAGCAGCTTGTTTATTACCGATAGCTTTACCTAAAAATTTAGTTGCACCAGACGCAAGTGCAGGAAGTCCGGTTAAGTTTAAACCTTCTTGAAGTGTACCTAAAGCAAAATTACCAACACCTGAAGCAGATTTGTTGGTTGCAATTTCATTAATACCTTTACTAGCTGTAGCTTTACCTTCGTTGAAGCCTTCTATGCTTTTATTAATAACATAAGCAGGAGCTTTCTTTAAATCTTGAATTACTGGTAAATCACCAAATCCTGTAGTATTGCCTGTAATAGGTTGATTTGGTTTTGGAAAATGCGAGCTACCAGAAACGTCTTGTGCTATTTGCGGTACAGCTTTAACGGTATTACCGCTACCAAATTCATTAATTAAATCATGATATGGCGTAGCGATTTCTACAGGCTTTTTAGCACCTGTAGAGCCAAACTCATTAATTAAATCATCGTATTCATTAGCCATTATTGATAAAATCCTTGCTCTTTAGCTATACGCAAAGACTTAAAGAATTTTGTAGCTTCGTTGCGTTCGCGGCTATTGCTAGATTTTAATTTCTTAGCCATAGTGTCAACCATTTTAGCACTTTTATCTTCAGGCTCTAAATCTAAACCAAATGCTCTTTCGTCTATCGATTGTGGGAAATTAGATTTATGCTCTCCATACTTAGAATAATCTTTGTCTTTAAATGAATTTGGTCTAGCGGCTTCAACACGATCTAATATAACAGCATCTTTAGTAAGTTTTAATAACGCTGGCAAAATTTGAGTTTTTGGATTAGGGCTAGAAGCTTCAGCTAGAATTTGTGCAGCATCAGAACGTTGCCCAACTGGACTACCGGAAACATATTGAGCAAGTTTCTTAGAAACTTCTTGCCTAATAGCTGTTGGATCATTTTCAGCAGCAGTATCAATAATACCTAAACTTTTTAATGTAGCAGCAGCGTTAGTAAATTGTTCTGTCAATGGTCCGCTTAAAAATCCAGGTGTTTGAATTAAAGGTAGAGCTTCGATAGCAGGCTTAGCGCGCATCATTCTAGCTGCTGCGTTATTTCTATCTTCTGTTATTTGCTTCTTACCTTCTTCAAACAAAGGTGGTGGTTCAACAGCAGGACCACTTGGCTGACCAGTAAATCTGGAATTAAAATCAGTAGGTAATGGACCTTTTTGTGGTTGCTGTTGTTCAACACTCATACCTGTTACAGTACCGCCCATGTTAGGGCTATATCCATTTATATTACCTGAAGGCTGCTTAATAGCTTGTGTTGGTACTGGTGTAACTGGCAATCTATTATCTGTTCCAGGTGTAGGAATTTCAGCTTGTGGACCTAACAAACGTCTTTGATTTGTATTAGGATCAGTAACGACTGTATCAGGCGGATTTTGAATTTGAAATGGTTTAGCATTAGGATTGCGAATTGTTCCACCAAATCCAGGCTTATTGCTAGTTAATGTAGGAATAATTTGCTGATTATTTTGAGTTAATCCAGCCGCACCATAATGATAATTAATAGCTTCTTGAGTATTTTGATTTTTAGTAATTATTTGTTGCAAATAATTAGTTAAATCTTTAGGATTGGTTGGAATTTGCTTTACAAATTCACCATACATATCAGCAGGAATAATACCTAAATTAACTAATCGTTGACCAGTCTGTTGAATTTTATCGTGCGACAAATCAGGTTGGCCAACTAAAGACATTAATTCTTTATTTAAAACTTGATAGCGATCATTCATTAATTTAAGCTTAGATTGGTCAATGCCAATCTTTTGCTGTTCTAAATTTTGAAATTTAGCAGCAGTATCCAAAATATTAGTTTGTTGTGGCTTTAAATAACTACTTGTGTCAACTTCAGCCATGATTTAAATATCCGTTGGCATGTTATTTAAAGTACCATTGCTAAAATTAGCATTAGATGAAGGATTGCCATACAAACCTTTAGCCGCGTAATATCCGCCTACATTATTAGCAAAACCAGTAACACCAGCGCCAATTTGATTATATCCAGCAGCAGCGGCGTTACCAGCGCCAATTTGAGCACCAGCCGTAGTATTAGCTGCATTAGCTCCTAATACACCAGTTTGTGCAGCAGCATTTTCACCAGTGCTTACCAACGCTTGTAATCTATTAAAAGTATTGGTACGATTGGTATTTTCTAAATTGAATTGTGTTTGATAAGTATTATCGGCTAAGCCGGTAACGAAATTGGCCGCGCCTTTTAAAGCCGCGCCAGAAACGCCCAATCCTCTAGCAGCAGCGGAATTTTGAACGGCTTTTAATCCCTGGGTCTTTGTAAATTGATAACCAGGGGTTTGCTCCAATGTCGCTTGATCCATAACAATTGGAGAAGTTAAAAACGGCAATTGATCTGTTAATTGAGTACTAGCACCTTGACCTAAATCACGATAAGGCGACAAATCTGTGCGAGTTTGTTGATATTGTTTTTGTGCTGTAGCAGCAGCTTGTGCAGCAGCAGCTTGTTGTGCATCAGATGCTTTATTAGCTGAATAAGCCGTAGCAGCAGCACCAACACCAGCAGCACCAATAACTGCAACTGCTACACTACATAACCGACTATTCCTAAAATCTTCATAATCGGTATAAATCTTCATGATTACAACCAGAATGAATAATGCGTTTCATACGCATTAAAGCCGCTTTCTATTAATAATTTTTCCATGTAAATTTTATGAGCATTTTTGCATCCCATCGTCATTACACGGATGCCGCGTTGCCCACATTCTGATTTGAGACGATCCATTAGCAGCTTTCCACCGCTTTGTCCCCTAAAATTTGGGTCAACGTAAATTATATCCATCGCGCATTGCAAGCAATCTTTGTAATGTAACGAATGACCTATCAAGCCAATGTAATAGCCGACTAATTTACCAGTGTCACGCAACACAATTACTAATAATTCACCAGCGTTCTCTTTAGCAAAATAAGCAGGATAATCAGGATTAAGACTGATACCGTGTTTAGCATGTTCCGATATTTCTTCATAATGAACCTTATTTAAGGATTTCATTTCTTCAAAAATATCACAAAACTTTTCAATTGATGTAGTAATCATAATCCAAGCCTTAAATCAACAATACACACTATACGATCATCAGCAGAATTATTTATAACTGAATGTTCTTTAGTATTATCAATCCACCAAATGTCACCAGATTTAAAACTAATTTCTTCATCACCAATTTTAAATATATTTCCAGGTAAACAATTGATTGCAATCTGATAACGCTTATAATATGTGGCTGGCGCACCTTGATCTGTATGTGAAGCAATCGCTTTACCAGGAGCAAGCTTTGTAATGATAACACGACCTAAGCGAACAGCTTGAACTTCTGCCATCAATCCAAAAATCAATGGTCGCAACGAAGGTAAATCTTTCCAAGCGCGATAAGGAACAACTTCTAAATCATTCACAATGTATTCTGCATCTGCACCTTTTAACAAAGTATGATTAAACCAAATCCAAATATCATCGGCTTCAGCGTGCGGAGTACCAGGAAATTTGGTTCTTAAGTCATTCTCATTCCACAAATCAGGCTGCATTTTAATTTCACGCATAACATTAACTATGTTTACGTTTTGAGCTATCAAATGAAAATTCTGCATTTATTTTTCCTAACGATTTGTATTTTGACCGTAACTAGGAATGAATTGAAGTGTGGGCAAGACAGAATAAGTAATAGAGATTGTATCTTTAATTCCAACTGGAATTATCTTGTTTGTTCCTGCACCAAAATTGATAGTCACATTACCTCTAGTCAAAGATATTTGAGATATAGTGCCATCAGTTACAACTAAATTTCCAGGCTCTTTTCCAATATATTTAAATATAGAACCTGTAACCTTTATCGTGATGATAGGTGGTGGAGCTATTGTAAATTGCTGAAGATATTCAACCCAAGGCGAAATAACTCTACCATTTAAAGTAAGTGGCGATAATGTATTTGGTAATGGCTGCATTATGTTTTAGCTTGTTTGCTTTGAACGAAAACACCATTCAAAGCTGTTTTACAAGGTTCTGACCACTCTAATTGAAATACTCTATCTCGACCATAACCTAATCTATTCCAAGAAACAGTTGTATAAAATTCACCTTGCCTTCCCATAGATTGACCTACAGGAAAGCCAAAACTTTTTCCACGATTATCTGACCAGCTTAAAAATATTTGTGGATCAGGTGCGTTTAAATCGTCTTGAACAGAATTGCCAACTTCTATATCAGCATCACAGCTATTATAGATAATGCGTTCAAATTCATCGCCTATTAGGTGTGGAAAAGTCCGTAACCATTTAATTGGATCACCACCATCTGTATATACATTTGGATTTAATTTATAAATTTTTCCAGTTTGATAATCACCTATTAAATTCATACCAAATGCAAATGCACAACAATTAGCTCTATATCTGTTATACTGATTTGTAGCAGTATTCCATTTTCCTAATTCTGCCCAAAATCCAGTTTTTAAATCATAAAGCCAAGTAGCGTTTGCTGTTGGAAATTGTAATAAATAGAATGCGTGATCTTCTATTTGGAAACACATTCCAATAGCATCTGCTATTGTCGGATAAGTTTTAATTTTACTTACGATGTAAGGTGTAGAAATTTCAGTAACATCGTAGCCTTGACCTTTAACAATAATACCAGAACCTTGTTTATCTTGACTTATCCAAAATACAATAACGTCTTGATTAGCTATAGAATATGGCGCGATTGAGCCGTGGTCAATAAATGCACCTTGAACAATTTGAAAGAAGAAATCAGCAGCACCAGTACCTAGCCAAACTTCAGTTGTTAAAGCACCAATCAACCACAATTCGTTATGAACTGTAGCTATACCCACAATTGGATCGGCGGAACTAGATTTAGCAGCTATGTCTAATGGATTAAACGCAGTATCTACACCTGTAATAGTCCAAATAAATCCTGCTCCAACACCACCAATTTCTAAATTATTAACAGATAATGTATCACCAATTAAATAATTTTCACCACCATAAACTATAGAGACATTAGTGACAACTTGTCCTAAAGCTGTTAATGTAAATGTAAATCCAGAACCAGTACCACCAATGCTAGCTGCTGTTGCAGATAGAACATTGCCGATAGCGTAATTTTGACCATCAAATTTTAAATTAACTACAGTAACAGCACCACCAGCGACGGTAATATCAGCGTGTGCGCCAGTACCAGCGCCACCAGTTAAAGGAACATTTAAATATGTACCGTTAGTGTAAAGTGTTCCACCAACTATAACACCAGCAGCAGGATTAGTACCGCCAATTGTTATATCTGCTAAAGCTCCGTCGCCACTTCCGCCAGTTAAAGGAACACTAAAATAATTTCCATTAGTATATTTAGAACCATGATTTGTAATAGAACCTGTAGCAATAGCTGTATTGGTCAACATACCGAATGTGACCATAGATAAGCTTATGTAAAATTGATTTGTACCTGGACGATTGAAAACAAAAAATGTATTTAAGAATAATGCAAAATCTGCACCATAAAAAGATGGATCAATAATTTGTCCAAAATTATTATTAGACAAATCTATTGCATATCCATTCACACCATCTACTATAACAGCTACTAACCCATTATCAGCCATATAAACTTGAGAAAGCTTATCTTCAATCACACCAATTAAAATTGTTTCTCCATCTGGTTGAACAAAATAAACATTGGAGCCAACAACTTCATAGCAAGTACCGATACTTGTTCTATAGATACAACGCGCTATAGCTTGATTTAAAGGTGTTCCTAATAATTCAGTACCAGGAAACTGGTAGTATGTCATTGGAGTAGGCGAAAGGCTATCCTTATTACTTTCACCATAGAGATTGACACAGCGTTGTGCGCTGGCAATCAAACCTTTACCAGAATAAGGCTGGCCAAGTAAATTGACACGTCCCATTAATTTTAATATCCGTCAGCATTCCAAATATTGAAAGCTTTACCCGTTCGCAATCCAGGTGCTTGAGGCATAGATAATTGAGGAACTTGAGTGTTAATAGTTTTTAGTGTGTTCAAAGATTTCTTAGCTAAAACAACTGTAGCTGAAGTAGGCTCTAATTGATACATTGCAGAAAGTCTTATACTCAAATTTAAAAACAAAGCTTCTTCATATTCAGGTGGCATTACAACATCTGTGTTCAAATTGGCAGATATGTTTTGAACAACATAAGCAAAACCAGCACCAGTGCCACCAATATCTGCATTGTTTACAGAAAGTATGTCGCCAATATTGTAGTTTTGACCACCAGTTAATAAATTAAACAAAGTTACTACACCAGCAGTAACAGTAATGTCTGCTGTTGCACCAGTACCGGAACCACCAGTTAGTAAAATATTATTGTAAATTCCATCGGTATAAAGAGTACCACCAGAACTAATAGCACCTTGACTGATGGTTGTACCAAAACCCAATTGACTTTGACAAAGAATATACAATTCATATAGCGAATTGCCAACTGGCCAAATATACAAATTAGCTAATGGATATTGAGCATCGTAGAAAAAATGATCTGGTAAAGATTGTAAATCTTTAACAGCAATTCTTATGTAATCTTCATAAGAAAACAATTTAGTTAGCTGCAAACTAACTGGAACAGGACCAGTATTTTTTTGAATTACATAAGCACCTTTAATATCACTTGGTCGCTTAATATCGAAAAAACCACCTAAACCCACAGTATAAGATTTTTGACCAGTTAAAGTCTTATTTAAAATTTGTAATGATGGCACAAGCCAACGTCGCTTTTGCCATTGTGCCACCATTTGATTTAATAATGTAAAGCCATCATTGGTATCTTCAGCATTAAGTGTTTGACCTAGCCCAAGTATGCCAGCTTGCTTAAACGCAAGATTGACAATATCACGGGCTGTAGTCATTACTTAGTACCCCAAGCAGGAGTAGTTTTAGTTTCTTCTTTCTTTTCAAGTTCTTTCTTTTCAGGCTCTTTAACACCAAGCAAAGCCTTTTCTTCTTCTTCATTCATAACGCGCTTTTTAATATTCTTACCGCTCTTGTCTTGTCCAACCACAACAAGCTTAGGATAAAGCAATTTAATCTTGCCTTTTTTATCAACAGCCATTTTAGATTTCCTTTGTTAAAATTGTGGGGAAGGCTTTTTAATTCCTTCCCCTATTTTAGATTAGATGGCGTCTGCAACCACGCACAGCCATTCTGGACGGATATACTTATATCCAAACAGAACGTCAACACGAGTTGCTAACTGGTCCGATCCAGGCAGATAATCTGTTAAGATACGCATTGCGATACCATCGTAATTGGCGCGCGCAGCTTCTTCAACAGCCTTACGGGGAATAACTAAATCTGCTGTAGCAAGTGTAACTGCTTTTTGAACATAAGCAATCGACTTGCGATAAACTTCACCAGACTTAGTAACCATAAGGAAATCAGCACCAGCATCAGGCGAAACATCAACTGTCTGATATTGAACATCAGCACCATTGTTAGAAGGAATTAACGCTGGATAGAACGAAACTTCTGTTCCAGCAGCATCAACATCTTCAGTAACAACAAACTGACGAAGTGTTCCCAAGTTTTGCTTGGTAACGCGGTTGACTTCATTCACACCTTCAAGAGTGAAAATATCGCCCTTCTTAAGTGTGCCATTCAACGCAGTAACAGTGATGGTGTTGCCAGTTTGACCAGCAGCATCAACAGTAGATGGAGCATTCGCGCTATCATAAGTACCAGAAATATGCTTGATAACAGTCTGGTCACGGAACCAACGATCATAACCTAAACCAGACTTCATCATGCCAGTACGGAATTGCGAGCTAATCTCTGGTGTAGGATTTAAAAGACCTTGCAGAGACTTAGTAGTGCGAGCATCAGTTAACGGATCATTGACAACGCGGCGTGTCATTGGATCAGCAGACTGATTATCAAGAATGGCGTTAGCTTCTAAGAATTGAAGGCTATCGACATTAATGATAGTGCCATTCTGGTCTTTATTGGCAACGAAGTTACAAACACCACCTTCAGAACCTTCCATAACAACTTGTGCAACTTTACCAGCCAAGTTGTTAATCATAGGTGCAAGCACAATTTCCGAATAATCGTCAATCGACATTGTGCGTTCTGCTGTAGTGAACGGCACAGCAACGTTGCGTTGATCGCTAACAGTTAAATTAGTAAACTGTTCAGTTGTGGATTGAAGCTGCATTTCCGGCCCTTGCGTAACGACATAATCGTTAGGCAAGCGAATGCGAAGATTGGAACCAATCTTAGCACCATCCACCGCAAACGAACTATCGTATTGCGTATCCATATTCATAATAAACAAATTGCTATTCTTAAACAGTCGCACAGCTTCACGAGTAATCATGTCAATAGTTAAGAGTGAGTTAGCCATAGGCTTAAACCTTTAAATATGCGCTTAGCGCAATAAAATATAATCTGGTGAAAGCCGGTTGCTGAACCCGGAATTTAACAGCTACCAGGGGCATTTAATGCCAGCCCTAGAAGGCTTTTAAAACAGTACCTACGATGCCGATACAGGGGCTAATAACACGCACAATAAATAAAAAAGCCCCTAAGTCAATAGGGGCTTTTAAATATTTTTAAATTTCAGACAGATTATCGGTATTTTGCCTTGCGGCGTTCTTCAGCCTGTTGATTACGCAATCTTACCCATTCATCCATTGGCATTTTATCGGTAAGAACTTGCGGAGAGCTTCTATTACCATTAACAGTCTCATTAGGTGCAGGAACCTTAGAAATTGGTCTAGGCTTAGGCTTAGCTTCTTCAGCAAGCTTATCAGACAGTTTTAACAGCTTGCTTGTCATTTTAGTCAATGGAAGTTTAATAATATCTTCATATTCATCAACATTTTCAACTAAATGTGCTAAAACTGCACCACCATTATCATTATCTAAATCAGTAAGGATACCTACCATTTGAGACGGAATGGGTGAAATTTCTTCACCAACCACTTTAACTTTTTGTGGAAAGTCCTTATCAATTTTAGTAGCTGCATCGGCTAATTTATTACAATCTGCAATAAATTGCCTTTCAGTAGCCTTGACGTTAGCTAATTCTTCAGCACGTTTATTAACAGTATCTTCATCTAAAACTTCTTCACCATCTTCTTTCTTCTTCTCTAAAGCGATCTTAGCATCTGCCAATTGCTTCTTAATTTCTTCTTTTTCACCAACTGTCTTGCCCACACGTTTCTTCAAACGCTCAATTGTATTCTTAAGCTTTTCAACTTCTTTTTCAGCAGCAGTTAATTCATGCTTTTCTTCAGGGTCTTTTTCTCCATCTTCTTCTTTATCTACATCTTCATTATCTTCTTCTTTTTCTTTTTCTTTTTCTTCTTCATCGGCTTCTACTTCTTCTTCTTTTTCAGCATCAACTTCTTTTTCTGGTTCATTATTGGTGCTATCAACCTTAATGCTTTCACGTTCTAATTCAACCTTAGACTTATCAGTAGCCATTGTTAATATTCCTTTTATTTATTTCTTCTAAAACTGCATTCTTAACTTCTACGAACGCAGGATTGAGTTGTGGTGATGGAGAATTTTTAAACTTAGGTTTAAACCGTTCGTCGTTTCTTTTTTCCAGAGTGTTGTTTAACACACTAGTCAAATGTTCATTTAATTGCACTAATTCTGCATCACTCATTTCCTTTATTTCTTTTCCGCCATATTTCATTTCGCAAACTTCTTTAGATTTGACATTTGCTCTTGAGCAAGAGACTTAATGTCATTCATTAATTTGTTATCTCTTTTGATTTCTTCAGCCCGTTGAATGGCTCTTAAACCATCTTCAGCAGCATAACGGCGTTCCCTAGCTTGATCTTCTTTTGAAGGCTTATAAGGTCGAGCAACCTCAACAGTAGAAGGTTTAGCAATTGGAAGCTTGTTTTTCTTTGCCATTTTAGTTAGCCTTTGGTGTGAATGGATTTTGAGTTAAAGCAGTATTGTCTTTTAAACTTTTTGGATTTGACGTTACAGGTAAATTAATTTTGTTTTTATCGTATTGATTTAATATCTTAGATAATTTTTCAGCATTAATATCTGGCAATCCATTCTTCTTACCTTCCATCAAATCAGGATCGTTGATAGGATCGCGCAAAGCTTCATAAATTTCCATTCGCATAAAATCAGTACAATTGCTTGTAGGCTTCAACATATCTATAAGATGTTTAATTGCTAATGGTACAAACTTTTCAATGTTGTGTCGCGCATACGCTTTTGCCGTCTTGTGCTTAGAAGTCATCCCTTGTGAACGACCAGTTTCATAAAAGACCGCAGCAAATTCACCAGCAACTTTAAAAATCAATGGGTTAATAGGCTTTACAATTTTTTTTGACATTTAAAATTCCTATTGAGCAAATGGGTTGTGGTCAACCTTTTTTAATTTATATTTTTTACGATCAGTGTCAAATGGATTGTGAGATACTGGTGTAAGAATTGGTGTGGATGAAAAAAGCGGAAAGCCTTCTTTAAGAGCTTTGTTCTTTAATTCAGGTGTCAATGGAAGATAGTGAACTATAGAAGGCTTGTCGCTTTTCTCTTTTTTAGATATATAACTGGCTGCTTCAGATTTTTCCATATCAGCTTGAAATACACCGTCTTTATAAACACTAACTACTTCTTCACCTTTTTTATTCAATATAGGATTTTTAATTTCATATTTTGGAGCAGCTTTAATTTCTTTCTGTTCAACTTTAGCACCATACTTTTTACCTAGCGCATTAGCTCTATCTACAAGCATTTTATCATAGAAGGCTTTCATACCTTCACCACCAACCTTTAAATCCAAACCTGATAATTCGTGTTTATCTTTTGTAGCTTCAGTTTTTAAAAGTTTTTCAGCAGCTTCTTTGCCAATTAAATCTGGTAATTGTTCTGGTGTCGCAGCTTTGTTTATTACTTCTTCACCATTATGATTATATGCTTTTAAAACTGTACCGTATTTATCTGCTAATTTTGATTTTGGTGCATTGTAAGTTATTTTACTTATTTGCTTACTCAAATCATATCGCGCGGCTTGTGCTTCCCCAGGTGTCCAACTAATACCTTCGTATCCATTTTCAGCAGCTTGACGTATCATTCGCTTTAAAGCTAAATCATCCCAATTCTTTTTAAATGGTGCATCTGGAATATTTGAATTTTCACCTTTGGAATATTCTTTATAATTCTTAGCTTCATCAGGTGTTAACACCTTCTTATCAACAGCAGTTTTTAAAACTGCGTCAATATCTGGATTGCCAATATCGCTTTCAGACAAACCATTCATTAATTTTTCATCAATATTTTCTAATTCACCTTTCTGTTTATCAGAAAGTTTATAACCTTGCTTACGTCCTGCTTGATGCCAATCAGATTGAATTTCTTCAAGATGAAGTGTTTTCTTACCATCAATCATTCTATCATTCATGCGAACATGAGCAATAATATTTGGTTCATCCCAATGGGACGATTTATAATCTGGCTCACCTATTTCTATTTCAGATACAACAGTGTTGCCAGTTTTATCTTTATTAGCAAATTCTTCTGCTTCTTTGCGTGATACAAATTGTTTAGCTTGTTGGGTTTTTGGATTAAAAGCATCATATGCATATTTTTTATCCTTCTGTGGCAACGTCAATAACATTTCTCTATAGTTTTCACCACCTGGAAGTTGATAATCATGATATTTAGTTTTAGAATATAAAGCTTTACTTCTAAATACATCTTTTGTTTTTTCTGGTAAATCTTCCCATTTTACAGAATTGTTTGGCATAGAATTATAATAATTTTCAGCTATTTTTTCAGGATCGCCGCCTTTCACAACTTCATTCAACTCAACTTTATTTTGATTGACAATATTCTGCAATTGATCTTTTGTAATCGGACCTTCTGGTAAATCTTTTAAAACTGTATTTATTTCTTCTGTCTTAACACCAGGTTGGTTCTTTAAATAACCTAACCATTGATTAGCATCACCTTTATTCATCTTTGCATCAGTAACAGCGCGTTCTAATTGAGAATAGAAACCATTCTTTTCTATTTGATGGCTAACTTGAGAGGCTACTTGATTGCGAGTGTCTGAATACAAAATTTTATCGTTATATTTACCTTTAACTGTATTCTGTTTTAACGGAACAGCGTGCAAAGTACCTTCTGGAATATTTTTCATGTGTGGGAATGCTTCTTTAGCATTCATAACAATGCCATCAAATCCTAAATCTTTAAATATATCAGATATTACATGAGAGCTTATTAAATTTCCTTTTTCATTATCTACATACATTAAACTATCAGCATTACGCATAGC
>Ga0134125_10000430_pt1 | contig 57056 bp, 56 predicted proteins | sample KB31751_FD_96464 | JGI IMG/M metagenome (GOLD analysis project Ga0134125, IMG submission 96464) | Terrestrial soil microbial communities with excess Nitrogen fertilizer from Kellogg Biological Station, Michigan, USA - KB3-175-1 | ecosystem: Environmental > Terrestrial > Soil > Unclassified ... | reverse complement strand
CGAGCCAGTCGACGATCGCCTTGTCGAAGTTGTCGCCGCCGAGGTGGTTGTCACCCGCGGTCGACTTGACCTCGAAGACGCCGTCGCCGATCTCCAGCACCGACACGTCGAACGTGCCCCCGCCGAGGTCGAAGACGAGGATCGTCTGGTCGGACTCCTTGTCGAGGCCGTACGCCAGCGAGGCGGCGGTCGGCTCGTTGATGATGCGCTTGACGTCGAGGCCCGCGATCTTGCCCGCGTCCTTAGTCGCCTGGCGCTGGTCGTCGTTGAAGTAAGCCGGGACGGTGATCACGGCGGAGTCGACGGCCTCGCCCAAATACGCTTCCGCGTCGGACTTCAGCTTCTGCAGGATCATCGCGCTGATCTCCGGCGGGGAGTGCTGCTCGCCCCCGGCTTCGACGCGCGCGTCCCCGTTCGGGCCGGAGACGACCTTGTAGGGGACGATCGACTCCTCCTCGCGCACCTCGGCCTCCTTGCGGCCCATGAAGCGCTTGATCGAGAAGACGGTGTTCTGGGGGTTGGTGACGGCCTGGCGCTTGGCGACGGTGCCGACGAGGCGCTCACCCGAACCGGTGAAGGCCACGACCGACGGGGTCGTGCGGCCGCCCTCGGCGTTCTCGATGACGGTCGGCTCGCCGCCCTCGAGCACCGCCATGCACGAGTTCGTCGTGCCGAGGTCGATGCCTATGGTCTTGGCCATGTGGTTGCTGCTCCTTGCTTGCGCTTTACAAATCTGAGTGTGAGTATGGCAGATTTGCTAAGCGGGCTCAAGGTGATTGTTTTCTCCGTTTGAGTTCCGCTAGTTTGAACACATGACGGCCGTTCGTCGGCTCATTCCCGTTCTCACCGTAGGCGGCCTCGTAGCGGCGGCTCCCGTAATCGGCGCGAATGTGCCGGCAGCGGGGAAGCGGCCGCCGAGGCCCTGCCCCCCACCCGGACAGGACGTAATCGCCGAAGACACCGCGATGCGCGTCTACCGCCCGAAGGCCAGCGCCAACAACCGGAACGCTCTACCTGTGGTCGCCTGCCTTCTCGACAGACGCACACGGATGACTCTGGTCGCGGTGCCCTCACCGGCCGCGGATCCCCGACGCCGCCGTCCGGGCTACCTCGAACGAATCGCAATCGAGGGCGACATCGCGGCCTACGTTGTCGGCAGGCGAACCGGAGTCGACACCGGCAGCTCGACGCTGACGATTGCGGACATCGCGCGCCGCATCGTCCTGCGCGAAGCCCCAGCGGGAAGCAGCGTAGATGCCGGGTTCGTGTTCTCCTCAGGCATCACCGCACTCGACGTCGCGCCGGACGGCTCGGCCGCCTGGATAGAACGGCGCAGCAGATCACCGCGATCCAGATCACCGGAATCGGAGGTGTTTGCCGCCGCGCGCAAGGGCCCGATCGAGGTTCTCGACGACGGGCCGGGGGTCGAACCCAAATCGCTGTACCTCTCGGACCAGACGGTCAATTGGGTCGACGACGGAATCACGCGCAGCGCGCCGCTTCCCTCAGCGCCGAGCTGAGCCCCCGCCGCGCAGAGCGAGCTCGAGCGCGAAGCGCCGGTCGGGATCTTCGAGAGACGTGCCGATCAGCTCGCGCAGCCGCGCCATCCGATAGCGGACGGTCTGGGGGTGGATCCCTAGTTCTCGGGCTACCGCCGCCTGCGAGCCGCGGTGGCGCAGCCACTGAAGCAGGGTCGCCTCCAGCCGCGCCCGGCTCGCGGAGGTCTCCTCATCGAGCGGGGCCAGCAGGCGGCTACGCAGCAACACGAGGATCTCCGGCGCAGCGCCAAGGGCGATGTCGGCGAGACGATCTTCCGCGACGACCGACGGCTCTCCCTCAGAGGCAAGTGCAACAGCGCGCCGGGCGAGGCGCATCGAGCCGGGTATCTCAGCCGGCGAGACGACCGGGCCGACGCCGACCCGCACCCCAAGCCGCTCGGCGAGCCGGGCGGCCTCCCGCTCCAGCGCCGCGGGATCCGAGATCACGAGCAGCGTCGCCTCACCGCGGCGGGCACTCAGCGCCTCGCCGCTCAGCCGGTGACGTGCCCGCTCAGCGTGCGCGCCCAGGAGCGCGAGGCAGGCGACCCTCCGCGGCAGCGGCCAGCGCGCGAGCTCGGCCGCCCTCACCAGCTCCGGGGCCTCGGGAGCGGCACCCGCGATCAGCAGCTCGGCGAGCTCACGGCGACGCCGGTCGAGATCGCCCGCGTCGCTCAGCTGCGCCTCGGCGTAGCCCTCGACCGACTCCCCCGCGAGCCTGTCGATGTAGACGAACATCGCCTCAGCGAGGCTTCGCTGGGCTGCGGCGGTGGCGCCCGCGGCAGCCGCCACGTCGCTGATCCGCCTCCACGCGACCCGCGCACCGACCCGGTAGGCGGACTGCAGCGCATCGAGACTGCGCCCGGCCCGGTACTCGCCCGCGCCGAGCCGCCGGTAGACCTGATCTGAGGAGGGGTCCTGCTCGTCTCCGATCAGCGCCCGCAGCGCGACCTCGGTGCCGAGCCTGATGCTCGCACCGAACCGACCCTCGAGCGGGCGGGCATAGTCGGGGACCTCCTGCTGGATCGCCGCGACCACGTCGTCCGCGATCGAGCCGAGCGCTGCGCGGACGCTGTCGAGGGCCTCCGCCTGCAACCACTCATCTGTGCTCTCGACATAGTTTCGCCACGATTCGCTGACGCTCATCTGCAAAGAAACATACCTGCCGTACACATATCGTCGGCACCGGTGACGAGGCTCGAGCGCAACGTGAACATCGCCGCCGTCGTCGTGCCCTTCCTCGCCGTGATCGCCGGGGCCGCGGTGCTCTGGAATCGCTTCCTCGGCCCGCGCGATCTCGCGATCTTCGCCGCGATGTACCTGGCCAGCGCGCTCGGGGTGACGGTCGGCTTCCACCGGCTGCTCACCCACCGCGCGTTCCAGACCCACGCTTGGATGCGCTACACGCTGGCGGTGCTCGGCTCGCTCTCGATGCAGGGCGCCGTGATCGACTGGGTCGCCGACCACCGCAAGCACCACACGTTCACCGACGAAGAGGGCGACCCCCACAGCCCCCACGCGGGAGCCGGCGCGGGCCTGCGGGGGATGCTCGGCGGCCTTTGGCACGCCCACGTCGGCTGGCTGTTCAGCACGCACGGACAGGCGTCCTCCAAACGCTTCGCGCCCGACCTCGTCGAGGACCCCGTGATGCGCCGGATCAACCGCGGCTTCCCGCTGCTCGCCCTCGCCGGGCTGCTCGTGCCGTTCCTGCTCGGCTTCGCCCTCAGCGGCGGCTCGCTCGTCGCCGGCGGGCTCTCGGCGCTGCTGTGGGGCGGGCTCGTGAGGATCTTCCTCGTCCACCACGTGACCTGGTCGATCAACTCGATCTGCCACTTCTTCGGGCGCCGGCGCTTCGAGACCGACGACCACTCCACGAACGTCTTCTGGCTGGCCCTCCCCTCTCTCGGCGAGGCCTGGCACCACAACCACCACGCCTTCCCCCGCTCGGCCTTCCACGGACTGCGCTGGTACGAGCTCGATCCGTCCGGTTGGCTGATCCTCGGACTCGAGCGGATAGGCCTCGCCTGGGACGTCGTCAAGGTCAGCCCCGAGCGGGCGCGAGAGAAGCTCAGCCGCGCTAACGTCTGAGCATGGAAGTGCCGTCAGCGCACGCTGCGGCGTGCCCCGAACGAGGCGTCAAGCCGCGGCTGCGGGGCGTCACGCACGAGTACGCGTTCTTCGTCTCGATCGGCTGCGGGGTCGGCCTGATCCTCGCGGCCTCGGACGGCCGCGCCCGGCTGGCGGCGGCGATCTACGCCGTCGCGGTCTCGGCGCTGTTCGGCACGAGCGCGCTCTACCACCGCGTCACCTGGCGCCCCACGGCCCGGCGCTGGATGCGGCGTCTCGACCACTCGATGATCTTCGTGATGATCGCGGGCACCTACACGCCCGTCGCGCTGCTCGCGCTGAAGGGGTCGCTGGCGAACACGATCCTGATCGTGCTCTGGTGCGGGGCGCTCGGCGGCGCGATCTTCAAGCTCGTCTGGATCGACGCTCCGAAGTGGCTCTTCGCGACCGTCTACGCGCTGCTCGGCCTCGTCACGGCCGCGGTCTTCGGCGAGCTGCCCGCCGCGATCGGCTGGCTCGGCGTGAGCGGCCTGGCGGTCGGCGGCGTCCTGTACCTGATCGGCGCCGTCGTCTACGCGAGCGGCAGGCCGAACCCGTGGCCGAAGGTGTTCGGCTACCACGAGATCTTCCACGCCCTCGTGATCGTCGCCGCCGGCCTGCAGTACGCCGTGATCGCGTTCGCCGTGCTGCCGCGCGGCTGAGCCGCCGCGGCGGGAGCTCGAGCGAGGCGGTCGCTGCGCTGCCGCGCGGCCGAGCCGCCGCGGCGGGAGCTCAAGCGACGCCATGCTGCCGCGCGGCCAAGCCACCGCGGCGGAGCTCAAGCGCCGCCGCGCTCAGGCCGATCCGAACGCGTGCGGCCACCGGCACTCACGCGGCGCGGTCGTCTGCATCGCGATTGGACGCTGAGCACCGGCTTCAGCGCCGGCGAGCTGACTCACGAGATCGTGGTGGACAGCGCGGACGGCCGGCCGGGAGAGCGTTTCCTGTCCCCGAGCAGGTCGTTCTACCCGCCCAGCGTCTGCGCGGACGAGTCCCGTGAGGACTTTCGCGTCGTGCTCGATCGACACGGCGGCACCTTCGCGTCGGTGTGTCTGCACCCGATCCTCGACGAGCGCGAGGTCGAGCAATCCGCCCGGTCCAGCCTCGGCCGCTTGCTGGAGATGCGGCGCGAGCGCTCGTCCGGGCCGGCCTCGGTGACGATCGCCGGTCGCCCCGGCTTCGGACACACCACCCACTCCAGATCAAGCACGCTCACCGACTGGAAGCTCGGCTACGAAGGCTGGCTGTTCGTGATCGGTGTGCTCACGCGGCGCAACCGGCGCCTGCACGAGCGGGCGCTCGAGCAGGCGCGGATCATCCTCGCGACCTGGGAGTGGCTGCCTCCCACGCCGAAGCCGTTTCCGAGTCCGAACCTGACGGGTCCGCGCTTCCCGCCCCTCGGCTGACCGGCCTTCTACTTGGCACGCGGAGGCGTCGCCCGGGATGGCTTCCCCGTCGCGGAGCGATCGGAAGCCCTCCCGAGGAACGTGGCAGCGCTGGGGCACATCCGAGCGAGCGCGCACGCCTCGCATTCGGGACGGCGTGCGTGGCAGGTGCGCCGGCCGTGGCGCAGCAGGTTGACGTGCAGCTCGAGCTCCTCGCCGGGCGGCGTCAGCGCGAGCATCGCGTCGTGGAGCTCCTCGAAGGGCGCGCCCTCGCGCAGCAGCCCGAGCCGCGTCCCGACCCGCGAGACGTGGGTGTCGACCGGCACGTCGCGCAGGCCGTAGGCGAACAGGAGCACGCAGGCGGCGGTCTTGCGCCCGACGCCGGGCAGGGCCGTGAGGTAGTCGCGCGCCTCGGCCAGGGGGACGTCCGGCAGCCAGTCCAGCGACAGCTCCTCGCCGGGATCCCTCGCGTCGTCTGAGATCGCGCGAAGGATCGCCTGGATCCGGGCCGACTTCACCTTCGAGATGCCGCCCGGCCGGATCGCCTCCTCGACCGCCGCCAGCGGCGCGTCGCGGACCTGCTCCCAGCGCGGCATCCGCACTCGCAGGCGCAGGAAGGCGACGTCGCGGTTGCGGTCGTTGGTCGACTGCGAGAGGACGGTCAGGATCAGCTCGGCGATCGGGTGGCGGTGGGGCGCCATCAAGGGGATGCCGTAGACCTCGCGGAGGCGATCCCGCACGCGCCCGACACGCGCGGCGCTCGGCGCTTTGAAGCCGTGCGGGGGGCGGCGGCGCGGGGGCTTGGTGCTCGTGGCCGTCACGCCGCTCACCGTACTGCCTGTATTTTGCTGGCGTGCCCGAGGTCAGCGACCACCACGGCGAGATCGACGGCATGCCCGTGTTCTGGCGCGAGGCCGAGCCCGCCGCCGGGATCGGGGCGACGCCGCTCTACGTCCACGGAGTGCCGACGAGCTCGCTGGACTGGATGCCCTTCCTGGGCGCGACCGGGGGGATCGCGCCCGACCTCCCCGGCTTCGGCCGCTCGGGCAAGCCCGGCTACCTCAGCTACACGATGGAGGAGTACGACCGCTACCTCGAGCGCTTCCTCGACGAGCGCGGCCTCGAGCGGGTCAGCTTGATCGTCCACGACTGGGGCGCCGTGGGCCTGCTGCTCGCCCAGCGCCTGCCCGAGCGGGTCGAGCGGATCGTCGTGATCAACGCCGTGCCGCTGCTGCCCGGCTACCGCTGGCACCGCACGGCTCGCATCTGGCGGACCGCGGGCCTCGGCGAGCTCGCGATGGGCACGACCAACCGCTTCACGCTGCGGCTGCTGACGAGAGAGTCGAACGTCACCCCCGGGCCGCTGCCCGCCGAGTGGATCGCGAGCACGCTCGAGAGCTTCGACCAGGGGACCCAGCGCGCGATCCTGCGTCTGTACCGCAGCTCCCCGCCGGAGCGCCTGGCGGCGGCCGGCGCCCACCTCGGCGAGCTCGGCAAGCCCGCGCTCGTGCTGTGGGGCACCCGTGACCCCTACATCCCCGCGCGGTTCGGCGGCGAGTACGCGCACGCCCTCGGGGGAGAGCTCGAGGAGTACCCCGACGCGGGGCACTGGGCGTGGCTCGACCGGCCCGACATGGTCGAGCGCGTGGCCGCCTTCCTGAGCGGCGGGTGAGCGCGGCCACCGCCGCCGGACGGGCGCCCTCGGGGGGGCTCCGCGCGCGCCTGCGATCCCTCCCCGCGTGGCCGCTCGCGGCCCTGCTCGCGGTCGTGTACCTGCTGCTCTCGCCGCAGAGCCCCGACCTGGCCGCGGCCTCCTACCGCAGCCATCTGTTCTCGACCGTCGGGCTCTCGCTGTGGGACGACTCCTGGTACGGCGGCCACCACCTGCTCGCCTACTCGCTGCTCGCGCCGGCGCTCGGCGCGCTGGTCGGGCCGGCGCTGCTCGCGGCGGTCTCGATGGTGCTCGCGACGGCCCTCTTCGAGCTCGCGGTCGCGGGACGAGTTCCCCCGCTCGCGGCGCGCGTGGCGTCGCTGTGGTTCGCCGTCGGGGCCTCGGTCGCGCTGCTCTCGAGCCGCGTCCCCTTCGACCTCGGGCTCGCGATCGCGCTCGGCTCGCTCGTCACGGCGCAGCGCGGCCGCTGGGCGCCCGCCGGCGGGCTTGCCGTGCTCGCCGCGGCGGCGAGCCCCGTCGCGGGGGCGTTCCTGGCGATGGCGATGCTCGCCTGGGCGCTGGCCGGCTCGGCCGGGCGGCGGCGACCGCTCGCGCTCTGCGCCCTGGCGCTCGCGCCGATCGCCGCGCTCACCGTCGTGTTCCCCGAAGGCGGCAGCCAGCCGTTCGTCGCCTCGGCTTTCTGGCCGGCGCTCGCGGGTGTGATCGCGGTCGGCGTCGCGATCCCGCCGGAGCGGCGCGAGCTGCGGATCGGCGCGCTGCTCTACGCGCTCGTCCTGACCGGCTCGTTCTTCGTCCCGAGCGCCGTCGGCGGCAACGCCGACCGTCTCGGCGCGCTCGCCGCTGGCCCGGTCGCGGCGTGCGCGCTCGCCGCGTCGAGCAACCCCCGCCGGCGCATCGCGCTGCTCGCGCTGGCCGCGCCGCTGACCTACTGGCAGGCCAACGCCCCCGTCACCGACTACGTCTCGACGCTCTCGAACCCCGCGACCGAGGCGTCCTACTACCGGCCGCTGCTGCGTGAGCTCGCCTCGCTCGGGATCGGCTACGGCCGCCGTCCCGCGCGGATCGAGGTCGTCCCGACGGTCGATCACTGGGAGGCTCGCTACGTCGCCCCCGCCGTGATGATCGCGCGCGGCTGGGAGCGCCAGCTAGACCGCTACCGCAACGGGTTGTTCTACGGCTCGGCGCCGATCGCGCCGGCCCGCTACGAACGGTGGCTGCGCGCGCAATCGGTCTCCTACGTCGCGCTCCCGGACGCCTCGCTGGACTACTCGGGGAAGGCCGAGGCGAGGGTGCTCACCGAGCTGAGCCGCCCGGGCGGCGGACTGCGCGAAGTGTGGCGCTCGGCGCACTGGCGCCTGTTCGCCTTCCGCTTCGCGGCGCCGCTGGTGACCGCCCCGGGCGAGCTCACCAGGGTGGGGACGGACTCGTTCGAGTTGCGCGCCCCCGTCGCCGGCGCCTACCTCGTTCGGATCCGCGACACGCCCTACTGGAAGCTAACGGCGGGGCCCGCCGGATGCGTCTCCTCGAAGGACGGCTGGACGCTCGTCGAGGCGAAGCGGCCCGGCGCGCTTCGCGTCTCGATCGGGTTCTCGCTGGCGCGGATCTTCTCCCACGGCGCGCGGTGCGACTGAGGGAGAGATCGTCGAACGGGGTGAAACGCGGCGGGCGCGGATTCTCCAGTCCCCGCGGACGACCGATCGTCTAGGCTTGGCTGCGATGGTCGCTCGCGCTCGTCGCCTGCAGGAGCGCGTCCTGCCGCACGGCTGGCTCGATGCTCTTCGACAGGTATCACTGTTCGGTCTCGCCTACCTCGGCTACCGGCTCGTTCGCGGGGTGGTCGAGGGGAACGCGAACGAGGCGTTCGCGCACGCCCGCGACCTGATCTCGCTCGAGCGCGGCATGCACCTGTTCGTCGAGCCGTCGATCCAGACGTGGGCTTCGGGCAGCCACCTGGTGATGGTCGTCTCGAGCTGGATCTACGTCAACGCCCAGACGTCGGTCACGATCGCGGCGCTGCTCTTCCTGTATCTGCGCCACAACGACAGCTTCTACTTCGTACGCAACATGTTCATGATCGCGATGGGCATCGCGCTGATCGGATACGTCGTCTTCCCGACCGCCCCGCCGCGCTTCATGCCCGAGTGGGGCTTCGTCGACAGCGTGTCGGACTTCACGCACGTCTCGATCAACGCCCACAGCTCGTCGATCAGCGCGCTCACCAACCTCTACGCCGCCGTGCCCTCGATGCACGTCGCGTTCGCGTTGATGATCGGCTGGACGCTCGCCCGGCTCGTGCGCTCGCCGCTGGCTCGCGTCGCCTGGATGGCCTACCCGTTCATGATGGCCTTCGTGATCATCGTCACCGCCAACCACTTCATCCTCGACGCGCTGCTCGGCGCTCTGACCGCGGGCGCCTCGGCGTACGGCGCGAGCCGGCTCGCGCGGGTGCGTCCGTCGGTGTGGCGCTTCTCGAGCGTGACCGCGCCGCGGCTCACGGCCAGCGGGTAGCGGCGGGCGTCCCCACGATGCCGCCGAGGCAACACGCCCCGTCGCGCCGGGCAAGGCGCGCAGCGCGCGCCGGCCGCGGAGGCGCGCGCGCGCCGATCGGCCAGGGCCAGCGGCGCGAGCTCGTCCGCATCCGCCTGATCGAGTCGCGCCTGACCCCCAACGCGATCTCGCTGACGGGGCTGGTGCTGAACGTGCTCGCCGCGGTGCTGGTGTGGGAGCGTCTGTTCTTCCTCGGCGGCGTCGCCTTCATCGTCGGCTCGATCATGGACACGCTCGACGGGCGCTACTCGCGGATGTCGGGGAAGGGCTCGCCGTTCGGGGCGTTCCTCGACTCGACGCTCGACCGCATCGAGGAGGGGATCGTCCTGACGGCCGTCGCGGGCTACTTCGCGGCGCGACACAACGAGGCCGCCGCGGCGGGCGTCGTCGTCGCCGTGCTCGCCTCGCTGATGGTCAGCTACACACGCGCGCGCGCAGAGGCGCTCGGCGTCGAATGCAAGGTCGGCCTCGCGACGCGGCCGGTCCGCGTCGTGATCCTCTCGATCGGGCTGATCTTCGCGAAGGGGGCCTCGCTTGGCGACTTCGAACTGCTCGAGCCGGTCGTCTACGTGCTCGCGGCGCTCAGCGTCGTGACGGTCGCGCAGCGCATCTGGCACGTGCGCCGGCAGCTCGCCGTGTGACCTTCTCCGCGCGGGGGAGTAGTTTGTCTTCGAGACGGCGCGGTCCCTCGCCCGCCGTCGCCCTTCCAGAGCAGGGAAGGCCCGCCGCGCGGGCTCCCTCGAACGGGCCATCGCGCCCCGGCAAAAGGACATCGCACTCGTGATCAAGGAGCACAGCAACGGCAGCGCCACCGGCGCCGCCTCCACAAACGGCGCCGCCCGGTACCAGTCCGAGAAGGTCCGCGTCGCGATCGTCGGCGTCGGCAACTGCGCCTCGGCGTTCGTCCAGGGCGTCGAGTACTACAAGAACGCCGACCCGACCCAGCGCGTCCCGGGCCTGATGCACGTCGACCTCGGCGGCTACCACGTCTCCGACATCGAGTTCACGGCCGCCTTCGACATCGACGCGACCAAGGTCGGCAAGGACCTCGGCACCGCGATCTGGGCCGGCCAGAACAACACGATCAAGTTCGCCAAGGTCCCGAAGAAGCTCGGCGTGCCGGTCTACCGCGGCATGACCCACGACGGCCTCGGCAAGTACCTCAAGGAGAAGATCAAGAAGGCGCCCGGCGAGACCGCCGACATCGTCAAGATCCTCAAGGACACCCACACCGACGTGGTGGTCTCCTACCTGCCGGTGGGCTCCGAGCAGGCGACCAAGTGGTACGTCGAGCAGGTGCTCGAGGCGGGCTGCGGGTTCGTCAACTGCATCCCCGTCTTCATCGCCCGCGAGGACTACTGGGACAAGCGCTTCAAAAAGGCCCGCCTGCCGATCGTCGGCGACGACATCAAGTCCCAGGTCGGCGCGACGATCGTGCACCGCAGCCTCGCGCGCCTGTTCGCCGAGCGCGGCGTCGAGGTCGAGCGGACCTCGCAGCTGAACGTCGGCGGCAACATGGACTTCTACAACATGCTCGAGCGCGAGCGCCTGGAGTCGAAGAAGATCTCCAAGACCAACGCCGTCACCTCGATCATGGACCACGAGCTGCCGGCCAGCGACGTCCACGTCGGCCCGTCGGACTACGTGCCGTGGCTGACCGACCGCAAGTGGGCGCACATCCGCGTCGAGGGCCAGGCCTTCGGCGACGTTCCGCTCAACGTCGAGCTGAAGCTCGAGGTGTGGGACTCGCCGAACTCGGCGGGCATCGTGATCGACGCGGTCCGCTGCTGCAAGCTCGCGCTCAACCACGGCCTCGGCGGCCAGCTCGACGGCCCCTCCTCCTACCTGATGAAGTCGCCGCACAACCAGCGGCCCGACGACCAGGCGCGGCGGGACACCGAGCAGTTCATCGCGAAGTACGCGCGCAAGCCGGGCACGAAGCCCAAGGGCCGCAAAGCTCCGGCTCGCGCGAAAGCCGCCGCCGGACGCCGCTAGCCCTGCTGCCCGCCGCGCCCCGGCCGAGGCTCGGGGCGCGGCGAGGCTCAGCCGAGGAGCCGAGCGGGGACAGCGGTTAGCGCACGAATTCGCGCACCTGCTGGTAGACCGTTTCGTTGGTCGTCAGCGCGACGTGCGTCATGCATTCGGTCTGCGTGTTGGTCGCGCCCGTGAGGATCACGCTTTCGTGCGGGTTGATGATTTCGTCGCACGGCGACCACCATGTCGCGTAGCGCACCGAGCCCGGCGTTTCGTCGCCCGCGTTGAGAGCGTTGAGGAACGTCGAGTTCGGGCGCATCTCCACGCAGGAGGTCTGCGTGCAGAAGTTGGCCGTAGTCGTACCGTGGTTCGGACCGCCGAGGGAGACCCACGATTCGATCGTGCTTTCCCCGCCCAGGTTCTTGATGTAGTAACGGGTCGAGAGCGCCCCCATCGAGTGCGTGATCAGGTCGACCTTCGTCGCGCCCGTTTTGGTTTTTATTTCGCTGACTTTGGTCGCTACTTCTTTGGCCGTGGTCGCGTTGGACTGCGACGTGTTGTAGGTCCAGTTCGTCAGTTCGGCTTTGCCCCACCCGTCTTTTTCGAAGCGGCCGATCATCGTCGTCCAGAGCGAACTGCTCTCGCTCCAGCCGTGCACGAACAGGATCGGTGTGTGCGCCTGCGCGGCCGCCGGCACCAGCAGCGCGATCGCAGCCGCGAGCGCCCCCACGAGCTTCCTGGTCATTACCTCTCCCTTTCCTCGGTGGCGCCGACCACCGCCGCGTAACGCCGGCCGGCAAATCTGTAGCACTGCGTAACCTCTCTGCGGGCGCAAGCGTAACGGCGGCCTGCCCGCCCCGTGCACGGCGTTTCCTTCGCGGTGCCGGCGTGCCCTCGGCGTGCCGGCTCCCCTATCGTCGCCTCTGCGCTCATGACCGGCAAGCAACCGCCTGTGCCGCAGCCGGCTCCCGATCAGCCCCGCCTGTACCGCGGCGTGAGCGCGGCCGACCGCAGCGCGGGACGCCGGGCGCGGCTGATGGAGGCGGGCCTGCAGCTGTTCGGCACGGAGGGCTACGCGGGCACGTCGATCCGCGCCGTCAGCGCCACCGCCGGTCTCAACACGCGCTACTTCTACGAGTCGTTCAGCAGCCGCGAGGACCTGCTCTACCACGTCTACGAGCAGATCATCCGCGAAGTCACAGAGTCGGTCGTGGAGGCGACGGCGGGTGCGAGCGACACCGAGCAGCAGGCCCACGAAGGCCTGCGGGTCGCGTGGTCGATCCTGACCGGCGATCCCCGCAAGGCGCGCGTGGTCGCCCTCGAGGTCGTCGCCGTGAGCGAGCGCCTGGAGCGCCTGCGTCGCGACAACAGGCACGCTTTCGCCGAGCTGCTCCTCGAGAACACGCGACTGATCCACGGCTACGCGATCGAGCCCCGCCTGGACCCCGTGCTTACGGCCCGCTCGTTGATCGGCGCGGTGGTCGAGACGCTCGTCGACTGGATCAACGACGACCTCGACGCGACGGTCGAGGAGATCGTCGACTTCTTCACGAAGCTGTTCGCGGCGGTCGCTCGAACAGCGATCGCCCCCGCAGACTAGGCGCCCCGGCGTTCGGCCCGGTGCGGGGCAATATGCTGCTCCGGTGGCCCGAGCGCGCTTCTCCATCGCCCACGTGACGCCCTATCCGTGGGAGGCGGAGGACAACGAGGTCAACGCGCACGTGCGCCGCGTCGCCGGCGAGCTCTCCCGCCGGGGGCACCGCGTGCTGGTGCTGGCGCCGTCGCGCTCGCAGGAGCGCGTGCGCGACTCGCGCCGAGCGCTGCGCGCCGCGCGGGGCGTCGCCGGGGCGCGCTCGCTGCTGGCCGGAACCGACGGCGGCGACCCGCGCGTGGTGGCTGTCGGCGAGGTGCTCGACGTGGTGCCCGGCGCGCGACGGCGCCCGGCGGCGCTGCCGATCGACGTGGCCCGCACCGTCGAGGAACTGCTGGCGACCGTCGATCTGGACTTCGTGCACGTGCACGAGCCGTTCGCGCCGAGCACCTCGACCGCCGCCCTGCGCCATTCGCGTGCGCTCAACGTCGGCTCGTTCCACTCCTCCGAGGAGCGCCTGCTCTCGACGCTGCTGGCAAGACGTTTCGTGGAGAGCTTCTTCGGCCGTCTGGACGCCCGCATCGCCAGCACCCGTCCGACGGCGGAGCTGATGGCCCGGTACTTCCCGGGCGAGTACCGGCTGCTCGACGAGGAGGCGTTCGTCGGCGAGCTGGAGGGCCTCTACGAGCAGCTCGCCGCGCGCCGCCACGATCCCGACGGGTCGGAGGATCTGCGGCGTGCGCTCGCGGGCCGGCCGCTGATCGACGTCGACCTGCACATGCACACCGATCACTCCCACGACTGCGCGACGCCCGTCGAGGTCCTGCTCGCGACGGCGCGCGAACAGGGTCTCGGCGCGATCGCCGTGACCGACCACAACGAGATCTCCGGCGCGCTCGACGCGCGCGCCAAGGCGGGCGCCTACGGGGTCAAGGTGATCGTCGGGGAGGAGATCAAGACCGCCTCCCAGGGCGAGGTGATCGGCCTGTTTCTGGAGGAGAAGATCCCGCGCGGGCTGACGCTGAGCGAGACGATCGCGGAGATCCGCGCGCAGGGCGGCGTCGTCTACGTGCCGCACCCGTTCGACCGGATGCACTCGGTCCCCGACTACGAGCATCTGCTCGACCACCTCGACGAGGTCGACGCGATCGAGGTCTTCAACCCGCGGGTGGCGATCAACGCCTTCAACGACGAGGCGGCCCGCTTCGCGGCCAAGTACCGGATCACCGCCGGCGCCGGCTCGGACTCCCACGTCGCGCAGGGCCTCGGCTCGGTGCGGATCAGCATGCGGGACTTCGAGGGACCCCGCGAGTTCCTGCAGTCGCTGCGCGACGCCGACATCAACACGCGCCCCTCCTCGCTGCTCTACGTGCAGGCGCTGAAGTTCCTGCAGACACGGGCCACGCCCCGCTCGGCCCGCCAGGCGAGCAAGGCCCGCCGGCTGAAGCGCGCGCGGGGCGCGGGGAGCAGGAGATAGGCGCCGCGCGAGCGCGGGGGCGCGGGTCCGGGACGCAACTACTGATGCACCGTCAAGGACAAGACGAGGCACCGTCAAATCCCTCGGGACCGATGCCGGTCACCGACGATGAGATCCGCGAGAAGTACCTGGAGCGTGCGATCCGCGAGCTGAACTCGCTGACCCGCGAGCTGCAGTCCTGCCCGCACTGCCCTCGCGGCAACCTGATGCCGGTGCTCGGCTCCGGGCACCCCCAGGCCGACATCATGCTGCTCAAGTACGCCCCCGTCCCTTCCGAGGTCGAGGAGGGCGTCGCCTTCTACGGCCGAGCCGGCGGGGCGATCATGAAGTCGCTGAAGCGCCTGCAGATCGACCCGCTGGCCGTCTACGGGACGCTGTGCGTGAAGTGCCCGCTCAGCGACTCCTCGCTGGCAGACTTCGCGTGCATCTCCCGGGTCGTCGAGGAGATCGCGATCGTCCAGCCGAAAATCGTCGTCGTGATGGGCCCCGACGCGCTCACGGCGCTCGGCGAGATGGACATCCCGCTGGCTAGGCCGCTGAGCGAGACGATCGGCCAGGTCCAGCAGCTCACGCCGACGATCGACGTGCTGTACGTGCCCGACATCGACGACTCGCTCGACGAACAGGCCGCCAAGGCCGACTTCTGGGCCGCCTTCCGCGTGCTCGGCGAGTGGTACGACGCGCAGCCGCCGTACTGACGGTGTCCCGGCGAGAGCTGCTCCTGCCCCCGCGCGGCTGAGGAGCCTCAGACGGTGAGCACGACCTTGCCGAGCTTGCCGCCGCTCGCGAAGCGCTCGTAGGCCGCGGCCGCCTGCTCGAGCGGGAACTCGTCGGCGACCGGCACCTTCAGCGCGCCCCGCTCGAACAGCGGCAGCACCTCGCGCTCGATCGCCCGCGCGGTCAGGGCTTTCTCCTCCAGCGGCCGCGCTCGCAGCGTCGAGCCGTGGATCCGGGCGCGCTTGCCCATCAGCGCGAGCAGGTTCAGCTCGCTCTTGGCCCCCGCGGAGACGCCGATCACGGCGATCCGCCCGTTGGTCGCGAGGGCCTGCATGTTCGGAGCCATGTTCGGCGCGCCGACGAGCTCGAGGATCACGTCGAACGGGCCACGCTGCTCGAAGTCCTCGCACGGCACCGCCAGCGCTCCCAGCGCGGCGACCTCCTCGCGGAGCTCCTCGTTGCGGACGGTCGCCGTCACGCTCGCGCCGGTCGCGCGGGCGAGCTGGATCGCCGCCGTCCCGACGCCCCCGGCGCCGCCGTGGACGAGCAGCCGCTCGCCCGGGCGCAGGCCGGCCTGCGCGAAGACCGCGTCGTGGGCCGTCGTGAAGACCTCCGGCAGGCCCCCGGCGGCGGCCCACTCGACTCCCTCCGGCACCGGCATCGCGACGCGCTCGTGGATCTTCACGAGCTCCGCCTGGGCGCCCCCGCCGACGATCCCCATCACGCGCTGTCCCGTCGCGAAGCGGCTCGTGTCCGCCCCGAGCGCGACGACCTCCCCGGCGAACTCCATGCCCGGGATGTCCTGCGGCGAGCCCGGCGGGGCCGGGTAGAGCCCGCGGCGCTGCATCATGTCGCCGCCGTTCAAGCCCGCCGCCTTGACCGCGACGAGGATCTCGCCCGCCCCCGGAACCGGGTCCGGGTGCTCCTCGATCACGATCTCCTGGTCGCGGATGGTGGCGGCGCGCACGGGGCGAAGCCTAGCCGCGCTCGAACAGCGCGACGCACTCGATGTGGTGCGTCTGGGGAAACATGTCGACGGGGCGCACCCGCTTCAGCGTCCAGCCCGCCTCGACCAGTTCGGCCGCGTTCGGCGCGAGCGTCGTCGGGTTGCACGAGACGTAGACGATCCGCTTCGGCGAAGCGTCGATGATGCGGTGCACGACCTTCTTCGAGAGCCCCGCCCGGGGCGGGTCGACGACGATCACGTCGGGGCGCCCGGCCCGCTGGAGCAGCTCGGGCAGCGCCAGGCGCGTGTCGCCGGCGAAGAAGTGGGCCTTCACGATCTCGTTGCGCTTGGCGCCCGCGATCGCGTCCGCGACCGCCTGCTCGACCAGCTCGATCCCCCACAGCTCGCCGGCCCGCGGCGCGAGCGTCAGCGCGATCGAGCCGATCCCGCAGTAGAGGTCGTAGACGCGCTCCCAGCCCTCCAGGGCGGCGTAGTCGGTCGCGATCCCGTAGAGAACCTCGGCCATCTCGGTGTTGGTCTGGAAGAACGCTTCCGAGGAGATCCGCAGGTCGAGCTCGCCGAGCCGCTCGGGCAGCTCGGCCTCGCCCCAGACGAGCTCCGTCTCACCGCCCTGGGTCGTCTCCGCCGGGCGGTCCGAGCGGGTCCAGAGCACCCCGTCGAGGCTCTCGCCGAGGCCCTGCGCGAGCGCCGCGGCGAGCGCCGACATGTCGAGCTCCCCGTCGGTCGTGACGATTCGGACCTGCAAGCGGCCGGTGCGGCGGCCCTCGCGGACGACGAGGTTGCGCAACCGCGCCCGTCCGTCCGCAGCCGGCCCGATCCGGTGCTCGCGCCCGCGATGGCGCTCGCCCCGCTCCCACGCCGTCAGCCCCTGCCCGGCGCACCAGTCGGCGGCGAGCACCCGCGCGCGGTTGCCGAGCTCCGAGGCGAGCAGGCAGTCGTCCATCGCGACCACCGCGTTGCCGCCCGCGGGAGCGTGGAAGCCGCACACGAGACCACCGTCGGGCGAGTTCCCGAACGAGTACTCGAGCTTGTTGCGGTAGCGCCACTGTTCGAGCGCCGGAACGATCTCCTCGAGCTCGAAGCCCTCCAGGCGCCCGATCCGCTCGAGCGCCTCGCGTACCTGGCCGTGCTTGATCTCGAGCTGGCGCTCGTAGGGGATCACCTGCCACGCGACGCCGGGGTGGTCGGCGACCGGCGCGATCCGCTCGGGGCTCGGCTCGAGCACCTCGATCGTCCGCGCGTGCGCGTAGCTGCGCTTGCGCTTGTGCACGACCGCGCGCACCCGGTCGCCCGGGATCGCGCCGGCGACGAACACCACGTAGCCCTCATCGCCCAGCCGCGCGACGCCCTCGCCGCCGAAGGCCAGCGAGTCGATCGTCAGCTCCAGCTCGTCGCCGCGCTGGGGTCGCACCGTCGAGCCCACCCCCCCGGCCGCCTCCACGGCCGTCACGCCGTGCCGACCAGCAGCTCGAGCAGCGCCTTCTGCGCGTGGCGCCGGTTCTCCGCCTGGTCCCAGATCCGCTGGCGCTGCCCGTAGAGGACCTCGGGGGTGATCTCCTCGCCCGGGTGGGCGGGCAGGTCGTGCATCGCGAACGCGCCCGGCGCGGCCGCGTCGAGCAGCGCGTCGTCGACCCGGTAGGCCGCCAGGTCGCGGCGACGCTGCTCGGCCGTCCCCTCGTCGCCCATGCTCACCCACACGTCGGTGTAAACGGCGTCGGCTCCGACGACGGCCTCCAGCGGGTCGGTGTGGAGGCTGATCGAGCCGCTCGCGCCCGCGGGCGGCGCGAGGTCGCTCTCCAGAGCGTAGCCGGGCGGCGAGGCGATCGCCACGTGGACGCCGGCGAGCGAGCCGAGGATCGCCAGCGAGCGAGCGACGTTGTTGCCGTCGCCGACGTACGCGAGCTTCGCGCCCTCCACCTCGCCGCGCGCCTGGCGGAGCGTCAGCAGGTCGGCGAGCGCCTGGCAAGGGTGGTGGCCCGCGGTGAGCATGTTCACGATCGGCACCGTGCTGTAGCGGACCAGCTCCTGAAGCGTCTCGTCGGGACCGGTTCGGATCCCGACCGCCGCGACGTGACGCGATAGCACGAGCGCCGTGTCCCGCAGCGCCTCGCCGCGCGAGATCTGCATCTCGTCCGGGCGCAGGATCAGCGGGTGACCCCCGAGCTCGTGGACGCCGACCTCGAAGGAGACGCGGGTGCGAGTCGAGGGCTTCTGGAAGATCAGCGCGACGCTTCGGCCCTCGAGCACCCGGCTCGCGAGCGGCTGCTCGGCGAGCTCCTGGGCGCGCGCGAGCAGCGCCTGCAGCTCATCGGCGGAGAGCTCCGCCCCCGTCAGGAAATGGCGCACGGACATAGATCGGTGAGTCTAGGCCCTCCGCGTGCCCCGCCCGGCATGTGAGAACCTTGTCGCGATGACACTGACCGGATTGCGGATCGGCCCGAGCCTCGCGGGCGCGCTGCTCGCGTCCTGCCTGCTGACCGCCTGCGGATCCTCCGGCGGCAACGCCGGCGCGACCTCGAGCGCGACCGCCAAGCGCGGCGCCGCCTCGACCGAAACGGGCGGCACCGCGGTCGGGGGCAGCAGTCTGAAAGTGATCGGCAAGCCGAACTTCGCCAAGCCGTCGCCGTCGGACCCGGTCCACAGCGGGACGGTGCAGGTCGATTACCGCAACATCACGATCAACCCCGACACGCTGCGCGTGAAGACCGGGACGACCGTTCGCTGGAGCAACCTGGACCCGATCTCCCACAACGTCACGAGCGTCTCGGGCCCGCAGCAGTTCAAGTCGTCGAACTTCGGCGAAGGCGGGAGCTTCTCGGTCAAGCTCACCCGCCCGGGGACGATCCACTACGAGTGCACGAACCATCCCGCGACGATGAACGGGACGATAGAAGTCCTCAACTGAACTCGGCGATGCCCTCGTCGCTCGTGGAGGCCGTCGCGTAGCGCCGCCGCGGGATCCGCCCGGCCCCGCGCGCGAGCCGCCCGGCCTCCACGGCGCGGCGCATCGCCAGCGCCATCGCGGCCGGGTCCTGCGCGCGCGAGATCGCCGAGGCCGCCATCACGGCGTCGCAGCCGAGCTCCATCGCCAGCGTCGCGTCCGAGGCCGTCCCGATCCCCGCGTCGAGCACCACCGGGACCGCGACGGTCTCGCGGATCAGCGAGATGTTGTACGGGTTGCGGATCCCCATGCCGCTGCCGATCGGCGAGCCGAGCGGCATCACCGCCGCGCAGCCGACGTCGACGAGGCGCCGCGCGAGGACCGGGTCGTCGGTCGTGTAGGGGAGCACTACGAAGCCCTCGCCGACGAGCTCCTCGGCTGCCCTCAGCAGCTCCGGCGCGTCCGGCAGCAGCGTGTCCTCGTCGCCGATCACCTCGAGCTTGATCCAGTCCGTCGCGAACGCCTCGCGCGAGAGCTTCGCGGTCAGCACCGCGTCGCGCGCCGTGTGGCAGCCCGCGGTGTTCGGGAGCAGCTGAACCCCCGCCCTGTCGAGCACCTCGATCAGCGAGCTCGGGCCCGAGGCCTCGACCCGGCGCAGCGCGACGGTCACGAGCTCCGAGCCGCTGAGCGCGATCGCCTCCGCGAGCAGCTCGAGCGAGGGAAAGCCGCCCGTCCCGAGCAGCAGCCGCGAGCGCAGCTCCCGGCCCGCGATCACGAGCGGGTCCTCGACTGCGGCTCCGGTTGCGGGGGGCGCCTCGGACATGCTCAGATCATCCTCCCTGCATCGCCGTCAGGACCTCGACCCGGGCGCCGTCGGCGAGCGTCCGCGAGCCCCATTCGGCGCGGGGCACGACCTCGCCGTCGACCGCCACCGCGACGCCGCGCGCCTGAACCTCCAGGCCGAGCTCGGCGAGCGCGGCGGCCGGGGTGCAGGGCTCGGAGAGCTCGCAGGAGCGGCCGTTCAGGACGATCGTCACAGCGCCGCCGCTCCGGCCCGTTCGCTGCGCAGGCGCGCGGGGTCGCACGCCTCGATCAGCGCGGCATCGTCCTCGCCGGAGGCTCTGCCGTCCAGCAAGCCGGCGAGGAGCTCCGCGGTGAGCGGCGCGAGCAGGATCCCGTTGCGGTGGTGGCCGGTCGCCCACAGCAGCCCCTCCAGCGCGCCCGGGCCGATCGCGGGAAGGTTGTCCGGCGTGCCCGGCCGCAGCCCCGTGCAGAGCTCCTCGATCTCCAGCTCGGCGATGCCGGGAAGCAGCTCGTGGGCGTCGCGCAGCAGCTCGTACGCGCCGCCGGCCGTGGCGCCCAGCTCGAAGCCCCGCTCCTCGACGGTCGCGCCGAGCATGTAGCGCCCGTCGCCCCGCGGCACCACATAGCCGCCCGTGTAGCGAACGACGCGTTCGAGCAGGCCGGGGCCGTGCGGATCGCGCAGCCGCATGATCTGACCCTTGACGGGGCGGACCGGCAGCCGCGCATCCTCAGGCAGGCCCTCGATCGCGCCGCTCCAGGGACCGGCCGCGCACACGACCGTCCCCGCCCCGAGTCGCTCCCCGCCGGCGAGCACGGCGCCCTCGACGCGTCCCTCCCGGACCTCTAGGCGCTCGGCTGTCGTGCCCTCGCGCAGCGTCACGCCCGTCGCCAGACACGCCGCGCGGAGCGCCTCGACTACCCGGCGAGGATCGACCGAGTGGTCGTCGGGCACCTCGAGCGCCATCCGCAGCGCGGGGGCCAGCGCGGGCTCGAGCTCGCGGGCCGCGCTCGGGGCGAGGCGGCGGACGTCGAGCCCCAGCGAGCGGCGGAACTCGAGCTGGCGCTCGAGCTCGGCGGCCTCGTCGGCGTCGGCCGCGAGCAGCAGCGTGCCGGTGCGCCGGAAGCCGACGTCGACCCCGGTCGCCTCGCGGAGCTCGGCCGCGAACTCCGGCCACAGCTCCGCCGAGCGCAATCCCAGGTCGAGCAGGCGCCGGCCGGCCGCGCCGAACTCGACCTCGGCGACCGGCGCGATCATCCCCGCCGCGACGCGCGAGGTCGCCTGCCCCGCGGCGTCCCGCTCGAGCACCGTCACCTCGCGACCGAGCGAGCGAGCGCGCCACGCGACGGCCAGCCCGATCACGCCGCCGCCGACCACCAGCACCTCGGTTCGCTGCGCTGCCGCCATCGCTTGGATGCTAGTCCCCGTCCGCCGGCGCCCTCCTGCGAAACTGCCGACGATGACCGGGCAACTCTCAGGCGAGCAGCGGCGCAGCCTCCTCGACGCGGCCCGTCTGTACCTCGTCAGCGGCCTGCCCGGAGAGGAGCCCGACGCCGGGCGGCTGCCGGACCTGCTGCGCGCGGCGGCCGCGGGCGGGGTCGAGGTCTTCCAGCTGCGGGAGAAGCGCCTGGCCGACGACGAGCTGACCTCGGTCGCCCACGCCCTTCGCGCCCTCTGCAGCGAGCTCGGCGTGCTGCTGATCGTCAACGACCGGCCCGGCGTCGCGGTGGCGGCGGGCGCCGACGGCGTCCACGTCGGCCAGGACGACCTGCCGCCCGCCGAGGTGCGGGAGCTCGTCGGGCCGGACCTGCTGATCGGGCTCTCCACGCACGCTCCCGATGAGATCGACGCGGCCGGCCCCGAGCTCGTCGACTACATCGGCGTCGGCCCCGTGCACGAGACGCCGACCAAGCAGGGACGGCCCGCGGTCGGCGAGGAGCTCGTCCGCTACGCCGCGGGCCACGCCCGCGTCCCGTTCTTCGCGATCGGCGGGCTGGACGCCGCGAACGCCGGCGAGACGATCGCGGCGGGAGCCGAGCGAATCGCGGTCCTGCGGGCGATCGCCGACGCCGCGGACCCGCAGGCTGCGGCGCACGAGCTCCGCGCGCTGCTCGGGAACGAAGCGGGAGCGCCGAGTTGAGCCCGCCCGCCGCCCACTCGGGCGAGCGCCACGGCGCCGGCTCGTCGAGACCCCCGCGGGTACGGGGAGAGGAGCGCGACCGGATCGCGCGGGAAGCGCTGAGCCCGCTCGAGCCCGACGAGCGGCCCCGCGCGCTTAGCGTCGCGATCGTGCTCTGCCTGGTTCTCGCCGCCGGCGTGATCGCGGGAGCGGCGAGCGTCCACGACCTCAGCCGCCACGGCGGCTCGCTGCCGGGAGCGGCGACGATCGCCGTCGTGCTCGCGCTGCTGGCCCAGGGGATGTACCGGCACCGCTACTGGGCCGTGCTGTCCTTCGAGGCTTTGCTCGCCTTCCAGATCATCGTCACCTCACTCGCCCTCATCGTCGCCTCGACGATCGCGGCGGCCCTCGTCTGCGCCGTCGGGATCGGCCTCGGCGGCTGGCTGTTCTGGAAGCTCGTCCGGGTGATGGGACGAATCCAGGCGGGCGAACCCCCGCGCGTCTGAGAGCCGCGAGGACCGTGACGGCCGCGGCGGGAACCCGGCGCATCCCGCGATAGGCTCAGCGCACGATGCCCGAATCCTCCTATGACACGATCATCATCGGCTCTGGACCGGGCGGCTACGTCGCCGCCGTCCGCGCCGCACAACTCGGAAAGAAGACCGCCGTTGTCGAGCGCGACAAGGTCGGCGGCCGCTGCCTCAACTACGCCTGCATCCCCGCCAAGGCGGTGCTGCGCTCGGCCGACCTGCTCACAGAGATCCGCGAGGCCGGCGACTACGGCCTGCGCGTCGGCTCGGTCGAGGTCGACTACGCGGCCGTCCAGGCGCGCCGCGAGAAGGTCGTGGGGATCCTCACCTCGGGCGTCGGCGGCCTGTTCAAGAAAAACGGCGTCGAGCTGATCGAAGGCGACGCGGCGCTCACCGCCGACGGCGCCGTGCAGGTCGGCGGGGACTCCTACGGGGCGGCGACGGTGATCCTCGCGACCGGGTCCGTCCCGCGCGCGATCCCGGGCGTCGAGCTCGGGGGGCGCATCCTCGGCACCGAGGAGGCGTGGGCGCTGCAGGAGCTGCCCGCGCGCCTCGCGGTCGTCGGCGCAGGCGCCTCGGGCGCGGAGATCGCCTCGGGCTTCGCCCGGCTCGGCAGCGAGGTGACGCTCGTGGAGGCGGTCGAGCGGCTGCTGCCCAGCGAGGACGCCGACATCTCCCGCCTCGTCGAGCGCGGCCTGAAGCGCCAGGGCATCGCGATCCACACCGGCACGCCGATCGCCGACGTGCAGTCGACCGAGAGCAGCGTCAGCTTCGCGGTCGGCGAGGAGCGCATCGAGGTCGACTACCTCGTGATCTGCGCCGGGCGCGGCGCCGACACCGAGGGCCTCGGCCTGACCGAGGCCGGCGTCGAAGTCGACGAGCGCGGCCTGATCCGGGTCGACGGGGCGATGCGCACCTCGCGCGCCGGCGTCTACGCGATCGGCGACCTCGTCCCGGGCCCCGCGCTCGCGCACAAGGCCTCCGACGAGGGGATCATCGCGGTCGAGGACAGCGCGGGCCTACAGACCCACCCGATCCCCTACGTGGACGTTCCGCGAGCGACGTTCTGCACGCCCAACGTCGGCTCCTTCGGGCTGACCGAGGCGCAGGCCGTCGAGCAGGGCTACGACGTGGTCGTCGGCAAGGTGCCCTACGGCGCGGTCGGCGGCGGCACCGTCTACGGGGACCGCACAGGCCTCGTGAAGATCGTCGGCGAGTCCAAGTACGGAGAGCTGCTCGGCGGGCACATCGTCGGCGCGCGCGCGACCGAGCTGATTCAGGAGCTCGTCAACGTCAGGGCACTCGAGGGGGGCTTCCCGGAGGTCGGACGGATCATCCACGGTCACCCGACCCTCTCGGAGGCGGTGATGGAGGCCGGCCGGGCCGCTGACGGCTGGCTGATCCACGGCTGAGAGGCGCTCCCGCCGCGGTGCACTCTCCGCCCTCAGCCTTCTTCTTCGACCTGGCGAGCCCCCACGCCTACCTGGCCGCCGAGCAGGCCCTGCAGGCGTTCGCGGGCGCGCCGGAGCCGGTCGTCTGGACTCCGGTTCTCGCGAGCGGGCTGGCCGGCGGCGAGCCACTCGCGGCGCCGCGCTGCGAGCAGGAGCGCGAGGCCCTGATCGAGGACCTCGCCCGGCGCGCCGTCGAGCTCGGCCTGCAGCCGCTGCGGATGCCGGCCCGCTTCCCGTTCGACAGCACCCTCGCGATGCGCGTCGCGACCTACGCGAAGTCGATCGGCCGCGCCGTCCCGTTCGCCCAGGCGGCCTTCCGCCAGGCCTACGCGGGCGGCCGCGCCCTCGACAGCGAGGACGCCGTGGTGATCGCCGCCGCGGCCTGCGAGATGCACCCCTCCGCGGTCCTGAAGGGCGCCGCCCTGCGCTCCACCGCCGAGGCCTTGGAGCAAGCCACGGCCGAAGCGTCCGCCGCAGGCGTCCGCGAAGTTCCCGCCGTCCTCGCCGCGGGCCGGCTGTTCCACGGCGAGCGAGAACTGGGCGAGGCGGCTCGCTCCTTGGCAGGAGACGCAGGCTCCGACCCCCGCGCAGCGGCTGGAGGATCGTCCCGAGCCGACCGCGGCGTCGTATGAGGGCGAAGGACGCCTACCGCCTGATCGTCACCCGCGGCGGGCGCGCCCCGGCGCTGTTCGCCGACCCCGAGCGGGTCGACCACATCGAGATCGTGGAGATCGAGAGCGGCGAAGCCGAGCTGTTCTGGGATCGCCCTCCGCACGCCGCCTCGCGTCTGGCGCGGGCGATCCGCGCCGACCTGAACAGCATGGAGGCCGAGGAGTTCCGCGCCCGCTGGAGTACCGTGGAGTCCTGATGCCCGATTCCTCGCAGCCCTCACTCCCACCCCCGGAGCAGGCGCGCGAGTGGCTTCAGACGATGACGCTGATCCGCCGCTTCGAGGAGCGGGCGGGCGAGATGTACGCGCGGGCCAAGGTCGGCGGCTTCCTGCACCTCTCGATCGGCGAGGAGGCGACGATCGTCGGCGCGGCGCGAGCGCTGCGCGATGAGGACTACCTGATCTCGACCTACCGCTCGCACGGGCACGCGCTGGTGCGGGGGACGCCGCCGGAGAACGTGATGGCCGAGCTGTTCGGCCGTGTAGACGGCTGCTGTCACGGTCGCGGCGGCTCGATGCACATGTTCGACCTCGAGCGCCGCTTCATGGGCGGGTACGGGATCGTCGGCGGCAACCTCCCGATCGCCGCGGGCATCGGCCTTGCCAGCGACTACCTGGGCCGCGACGAGGTCACGCTCTGCACGTTCGGCGACGGGGCCTCCAACCAGGGCACGTTCGGGGAGACGCTGAACCTCGCGGCGCTGTGGCGGCTGCCGGTCGTCTTCATGGTCACGAACAACCAGTTCGGGATGGGAACCTCACTCAGCCGTCACTCGGCGGTCACAGACCTGCGGCGCAAGGGCGAGAGCCTCGGCGTGCCCGGGATGCGCTGCGACGGGATGGACGTCCTCGACACCTACGCCGTCGTCTCCGCCGCGGTCGAGCAGGTTCGTGCCGAGCGCCGGCCCGTCCTGATCGAGGCGATCACCTACCGCTTCCGCGGGCACTCGATGGCAGACCCGGAGAGCTACCGCAGCAAGGAGGAGGTCGCGGCCTGGCGCAAGCGCGACCCGATCCCCTCCTTCGGCGGCGCGCTGGTCGAGGCCGGGGTGATCGAGGAGGCCGAGCTGGCCGAGATCGACGCGACCGCGGTGGCACGCGTCGACGCGGCTGTCGAGTTCGCCGACGCATCCCCGTTCCCCGAGCCGGGGGCCCTCTACGACGACATCTACGTGCTCGGCGACGAGTCGCGGGGCTGGTACTCGGTCGAGACGACCGACGAGCGCGCCGCCGGGACCGGCGAGGGCGAGGACGGGCGGGCGGTCAACGACGAGATCCCGCAGCAGCTGACGAACGCACTGGCCGCGGGCGAGGACTCCGGGGAGCCCGAGGGGGCTGCCCGATGACCGAGATGCGCTACCGCGAGGCGCTCGGCGCGGCGCTGCGCGAGGAGCTCGCGCGCGACGAGCGGGTGATCCTGATGGGGGAGGACATCGGCGTCTTCGGGGGCGCCTTCAAGGTCACCGACGGCCTGCTCGAGGAGTTCGGCGAGAAGCGCGTCCGCGACACCCCGATCTCCGAGAACACGATCGTCGGCGCCGGCGTCGGCGCCGCGATGACGGGCCTGCGACCGGTCGTCGAGCTGATGACGATCAACTTCTCTCTGCTCGCCTTCGATCAGATCGTGAACCACGCCGCGCACATCCACTACATGTTCGGCGGGCAGGCCCGGGTGCCGCTCGTCGTGCGGATGCCGCAGGGCGCGGGCCACCAGCTCGGCCCGACCCACTCGCACTGCCTGGAGGCGATGTTCCTGCAGGTCCCGGGGCTGCTCGTCGCCGTGCCCGCCACGCCCGCCGACGCGAAGGGCATGCTGAAGACGGCGATCCGCGATGAGAACCCGGTGATCTTCATCGAGCACGAGTCCCTCTACGGCGTCCGCGGCGAGGTTCCCGACGGCGAGGAGGAGCTCGTCCGCTTCGGCGTCGCGCGCGTCGCCCGCGAAGGCTCGGACGTAACGATCGTCGGCATCTCGAGGATGGCGCTGACCGCGGAACGGGCAGCCGAGACGCTCTCCTCCGAGCACGGCGTCGAGGCCGAGGTGATCGACCCTCGCACGCTGCGGCCGCTCGACCTCGACACGATCCTCGCCTCGGTGCGCCGCACGAACCGCTGCGTGATCGTCGAGGAGGGATGGCCCCACGGCGGCGTCGGCGCGAACCTCGCGGCGCTGATCGGCGAACAGGCCTTCGACGACCTCGACGCGCCCGTCCAGCGCGTGACCGGGGCGGACGTCCCGATGCCCTACTCGAAGCCCCTCGAGGACCTCGCCTACCCCCACGAGCCCCAGGTCATCGCCGCCGCGCTCGCCTCGCTCGGCCGCGCCCACGCGGGAGCGACCGCATGAGCGAGATCGTGATGCCGCGCCTCTCGGACACGATGGAGGAGGGGACGATCCTGCGCTGGCTCAAGCGCGACGGCGAGAGCGTCGAGCGCGGCGAGGAGCTCGTCGAGATCGAGACCGACAAGGCGACGATGGTCTACGAGTCGGATGTCTCGGGCACGCTGACGCTGATCGCAGCCGAGGGCGAGACGCTTCCCGTCGGGGCCCCGATCGCGAGGGTGGGCGAGGCGGGCGCGGAGGCCGGCGGCAATGCCGAGGCGCAGCAGTCGGGCGCGGGCCAGCCAAGCGCGACCGGAGCTGCCGGGGCGGGCGCAGTCGAGGCGGCCGATGCTGAGCCGGGCCACGCCGCCGCTCCCCAACCGCCCGGCGCTCCCCAAGCGACCGGCGCTCCCCAAGCGACCGCCGGCCCTGCCGCGGAGACGACCGGCGCCAAAGCCCCCCCGTCAGCCGGCGACGCAGCGTCACCGTCCGCCGAGTCCGCACGCGTCAAGGCCTCGCCGCTCGCGCGCCGGATCGCCAGGCAGCGCGGCGTCGACCTCGCGACCGTGACCGGCACGGGGCCCGGGGGACGCATCGTCAAGGCGGACGTCGCCGGGGAGACAGCCGCGAGCCGGACGGCGGCCGTCCCCGCGCAGGCGTCGAGCGTCGTGATCGCCGGGGAGACGTCGGCACCGGCGCCCGCCGCGCCGCCGATCACCCCCGACGCCGTCGCCACGGCGAAGGGGACCACGACCGACGTCGAGCTGAACCGGCTCCAGCAGGCGGTCGCGCGCCGCATGGCCGAGTCGAAGGCGACGATCCCCGACTTCACGATGGCGATCGACGTCGAGATGGACGCGTGCGTCTCGCTGCGCACCGAGCTGAAGCGCCTCGCCGCCGAGGGCGCCGAGCTCGTGCCGACCTACAACGACATGGTCGTCAAGGCCTGCGCGCTCGCGTTGCGCGAGCACCCCAAGGCAAACGGGAGCTACCGCGACGGGAAGCTGCAGCTGTACTCGCGCGTCAACGTCGGCGTCGCGGTCGCCGCCGACGACGCGCTGGTCGTGCCGACCGTGTTCGACGCGGACGCCAAGGCGCTGGGGGAGATCGCCCGCGAGACGCGCGCGCTGGCCGAGCGCGTGCGGGCGCAGACGATCACCCCGCCGGAGCTCGGCGGCGGCACGTTCACCGTCTCGAACCTCGGCATGTTCGGGATCCGCAGCTTCACCGCGATCATCAACCCGCCCCAGGCGGCGATCATGTCCGTCGGCGAGCTCGCGCCGCGGGCCGTCGTCGACGAGCAGGGCACCATCGTCTCCCGTCACATGCTCACGCTGACGCTCGTCTGCGACCACCGCATCCTCTACGGCGCCGAAGCCGCCCACTTCCTGGCGCGGGTGCGCGAGCTGCTGCAGACGCCCGCGTCGCTCACGCTGTAGTAGCCGCTCCCCGGGTCGGAGACATCTCGACACGAGGCGTTGACAGCGCCCTCACCCCGAGCAAAGCTCATCCACGCCGGTGGCGGCGATGACGGGCGGGAGAGCACCGATGCCGACGCTCACAGTCAAGTAACGCCACTCCGAAGGGGGCATCATGAACAGGCGTACGAAGCTCGGCCTTGCGGTCGCGGTCGTCTGCATGCTGGGCAGCGCGCTGGCCGCCGGCTCGGCCGGCGCAGCGACCATCGCATTACCTGAATTCAGCGCGGAAACCACGTTCACCGGGACCGCCGGGAAAACCAAATTTGCGATCGGCGCCACCGAAGTGCAATGCGCAAACGCGACTGACTCCGGGACGTCAACCTCCAAGAAGACCGGCACGTTCAAATTCGAATTCAAAGAATGCACGCTGGCGGGTTCGGAGTGCCACGCCACAGGCAGCGGGAGCGGAGTAGTCCCGATCAGCGGCGAATACAAACTCGCCGACGCTGTTGGCGGCACGCCGGAATCGCTACTCCTCCTGGCGGTGACCGAAGTGCACGTCGAATGCAAATTCCTCGGTACCTCGATCCGCATGAAGGGGAGCCTGCTGGGCCAGTTGACCCCAACGGACACCTTGACGAAATCCTTCGAAGCAAAGATCCACGCCAGCGAAGGCAAACAGGAATTCGGTCAATACGAAAACGAAAACGCGGAAACCGTCGTCGCCAAACTTGAAGCATCCGTCAACGGAGGCGCTTTTGTATCTGCGACCGCGAACAGCGAAGCCGACAAACTCACCACTGCGGCCGAAGTCCAAGTCCTCGCAGCACCCCCAGCGCCGACCGTCGAAAAAGTGGACTTTACGAATACCAACAACGTGGTGATCGACCATCGCTTAAACGTGGTGCCCGAAAAAGCCTTGACGATCGGCGAATACGGCGCGAAAAACTCGACCGAGTGGGAAACCGGGACGAATGCGAAAAACTGGCCCCTCTCATTCAAAGAAGGGGCGACGATGAAACTCGACGCCACCTTCAAAGTTCCCGCCGCGACCGTGACCTTCCTCTTAACGCGCCTCTCGGCGACGGTCAACACCCGCCTTGTCGGAGAAACCACCGTCGACGGCGTGGCGATTCAATTCTTACGAGAACTGACCTTAGCGCAGGTCAAAACGCAGCTTGAAAAACCGGGGTCCCCGCTCGAAACGGAAGCCGTGAATGCGTTAAGCGCCCTCGCGAACAAGGTCACCGGCAAAAAGATGAAAATCGCCTGGCGGTGGGAAGTGACCGAAAACGGACGTGCGCTGCCGTATCGACAGAGGAGCGGAGAAAGCGAACACAACCTGTTCGTGACCCACTTGGAACCGCGGGGGACCGTCACGCCTTACTTCACGCTGCTCGACATTGCGACACAGGGAATCGAAAAAGCGGCCCCCACCGAAGCCGAAGTGATCACCGGCACCTGGAAAGGATTCGAAGCGGCAACCGGGCCCACCGTGCACTTCCGGGTCTACGAAGTCGCGACGGGGTCCTTCACGCGTACCGGGACGACGCTCAAATACTGGTTAGAAATCACGGCCGGGAAAAACCTCGAAGAAGTCGCCGCCACCTCTTGCGGCGTCACGGTGACCACCGTGTTAGAACTGCTCGAAACCGGCGCGGGGCAGTGCGGCGCCTGGGCGAGGGCGTTCGGCTCGGCGCTCGCAATCGAGGGCGTCAGTACGAAAATGCTCGAAGTGACGACGACGATCGGCAACTTCTTCCTCGTCAAGAAATGGAAATACGCGGCGGGCGCGGGCACGAGCGGGAATGCCGAATTCCCATACAAACCGACCGAAATCACCGACGAACTCGGCACCGCCGGTCAGGGAGTCAGCAATCCACCCCCCGCGTTCCTGAACCATTTCATCATTGAAACGGGGGCGAAAGCGCTATACGACCCCTCCTACGGCCTCGGCCCGTATTCGGGAGCTGAACCGCTGAAAGAACTGCAGGCGGCCGAGATCGACGGCTTCTGCGAAGCGGGGACGTTGTTCTGCGAGAAGACGCCGGCCGCGCTGCAACTGGCCACAGCGCTGAAAGAAACCTTCTGATCGCAGCGTCAGCTGCCTGAAGACCGTCCGTCGCCAAGAGCGGCCGTGCCCGAGAGAGCGGGCACGGCCGCCTCGGCGCAGTGGCCGCGACAGCCCACGCTAAGCCGCGAGCGGGTCGACCCAGTCCAGGCCCATGAACCGGGAGAAGTCGTTGTCGTGCGAACAGAGCGTGGCCCCGTGCTCGATCGCCAGAGCCGCCAGATGGGCGTCGGTCGTCAGATTGCCGCCCGCGCCGAGCGGGACCAGGAGATCGCGAAGCACGGCTGCGTGACGATCCGTCGGGTGTAGGACGGCTGTGACCGGCTGAGCAAGCCAGCCGTCCATTACATCCAGCGCACGCTCGATCGGCCAAGCGCTGCGCGAAGCACGTGACCTCGTCGTGAGCCTGAGGAAGCCCACCAGGGTGTTCCATGCGAAGGCAACTGTCTCGGCTCCCGACATCGTTCTCTCGAACCACTCGAGTGACGGCTCGTGAAATCGGGATTCCTCGTCAGCGGCATAGATCAGCAGGTTGAGGTCGAGCAGCTTCACTTGCCTTCTTCCATCTTGCGAAGGGTTTCCTCGTCTTCCCATTCGCCGACGATCGTCCCCGCCTTGTCGATGTTGATGTTCACTCCGAGCGGTGCCGTCGGCATCTTGTAAGGCCGAGCGACGCGCGCGGATCCACCGAGCCCGGCCCGCACCGCATCGTTGATCGCGACCTTGAACGAGACACCGCGCTCGCGCATCGCCGCGCGCAGCTGTGCCTCGACATCGGGATCGAGTGTGACGGTCGTACGCATGAGAAGCATCATATCATCAGGAAGCTTGCTGTCATGATGCCGCGGCATGGATGGATAGGCTGAAACGCGAGCAATGAGCAAGTTCCGTCATCGGTCTGACGAGATCCAGGTGTGTCACCTCGGCCTGATCCCCTACTCCGACGGAGTCGCTCTGCAGGAGACGCTCCGCGCGCGCCGCCAGGCCGGGGAGATCCCCGACACGCTGCTGCTGCTCGAGCATCCGCCGACGTACACCGTCGGGCGCCGCTCGGCCGCAGAGGAGCTCCCGTTCCCCGAGTCCTTCTACGCCGCGAAAGGCATCGAGGTCCACGCCACCGACCGCGGCGGGCGCATCACCTACCACGGCCCCGGCCAGCTCGTCGGCTACCCGATCATGGCCGTCGGCGACGTGCACCGGCACCTGCGCGCGATGGAAGCGGCGACGATCGCCGCGCTCGGCGAGGCCGGCGTGACGGCACGCTCGCGCCACGAGGAGAGCATCGACTACACGGGCGTCTGGGTCACGGACCGGAAGATCGCCTCGATCGGCGTGCACGTCTCACGCGGCGTCTCCACGCACGGCTTCGCGGTCAACGTCGAGAACGACCTCGACCCGTTCTCCTGGGTCATCGCCTGCGGCCTGCCCGACGTCGCGATGACATCGCTGGCCGTCGAGACGAACGGAGCCGGCGAGGGCCTCCGCTGCTTTCGCAAGCGCATCGCCCACGCGTTCTGCGAGGCGCACGGCGCGAGGCAGCGCCTCGTGAGCGCCGCGCGCCTCGGCGTGCCGACCGCGCCCACCCTCCGCGGAGGCCCGACAGGGCCGGAGCCTTCTCTATCTTCGAGCCCCCAGTTGGAGGCAGCGCCCGCATGAGCGCCACACGCTCCCGCGCCAACCCCGGCGGAGCCGACGTGCTGAAGGTGCTCGGCTCCGACGTGCGGCCGATCCGCGAGCGCAAGCCGCCGTGGTTCAAGGTGCCCCCGCCCGGGGGCGAGCGCTACCGCGAGCTGACCGCGCTGATCCGCGAGGAGAACCTCCACACCGTCTGCCAGGAGGCCGCCTGCCCGAACGTCGGCGAGTGCTGGGAGCGCGGCACTGCGACGTTCATGATCCTCGGCGACACGTGCACGCGACGGTGCGGGTTCTGCAACGTCAAGACCGGCAAGCCGACCTGGAACGACCCGCTCGAGCCCGCCCGCGTCGCCCGCTCGATCGCGCGGATGGGGCTGCGCCACGCCGTCATCACGTCCGTCGACCGCGACGACCTCCCCGACAAGGGCGCCTCGGCCTTCGTCGGCGTGATCCGCCAGGTCCGCCGCCAAGCCCCCGGGTGCCAGATCGAGGTGCTGACGCCCGACTTCCAGGGTCAGGAGATGCCGCTCGCGAAGGTCATCTCCGAGCGGCCCGACGTCTTCAACCACAACGTCGAGGTCGTCCCCCGCCTCTACCCGATCGCCCGCCGCGGCTCGGAGTTCTCACGCTCCTGCCGCGTCCTGCGGATGGCCGGTCAGATGGGCGAAGGAGAGGTCGTCACGAAGTCGGGGCTGATGGTCGGGCTCGGGGAGACCCACGAGGAGATGGTCGAGACGTTCGGCGCGCTGCGCGAGCACGGCGTCCGGGTGCTCACCGTCGGGCAGTACCTGCGCCCCTCCGAGCGCCACCTGCCGGTCGTCCGCTACTGGCACCCCGACGAGTTCAAGGCGCTCGAGGAGGCGGCCTACGCGCTCGGCTTCGACCACGTCGCCGCCGGGCCGCTCGTGCGCTCCTCCTACCACGCCGACCAGCACGTGCCCCAGGCCCAGGCGGGGTCGGGGCCGCTCGCGGCCTCCGCGCAGGCGTAGGCGGACCTGCGGGGAGCAGATCGGGCGCGGGATAAGCTCGCGCGATCTTCCCGATCAAAGACAACATCCCGCTCTCGCGGGTGCCGCTCGTCACGATCGCCCTCGTGGCGATCAACGTGATCGCCTATCTGCTTGAGATCCGCCACGGCGGGAGCTTCTTCGGCGGCCCCTCCGACACGACCGCCGTGCACTACGGCGCGATCCCCTACGAGCTGACCCACCCCGGCAAGCACTGTGGCGTCGCAACGATCACCGAACTCGGAAGCTCGCGTGACTTCATCGCGTGCGAACCGGACGCGCGGCGGCTGCTCGGAGCGGCTCCCGAGTCTCAGCCCGCGACCTGGATCACGGTCTTCACCTCGATGTTCCTGCACGGAAGCTTCCTGCACATCTTCGGCAACATGCTGTTCCTCATCATCTTCGGGCCCAACGTCGAGGACGCCGTCGGACGGGGCCGCTACCTCGCCTTCTACCTGCTCGGCGGCCTCGTCGCGCTGGCCGCGCAGGTCGCGGTGGGACCGAACTCGATCGGCCCCACGCTCGGCGCTTCTGGCGCGATCGCCGCGGTGCTCGGCGGCTACATCCTGCTCTATCCCCGCGCGCGGGTGATCACGCTGGTCTTCATCGTCTTCTTCTTCACGATCGTCGAGCTGCCCGCGGTCGTCCTGCTCGGCCTCTGGTTCCTCGAGCAGCTGTGGTTCGGCCTCGCCGGCCTGGCCGGCCCGCTCGCGGGCGCAGGCGGCGTCGCCTACTTCGCCCACATCGGCGGCTTCCTGTTCGGCCTCGCCGCGATCCGCGCGTTCGCCGCGCGCCGCAGCCCCACGCCGCCGGCCCTCGCATGAGGCGACAGGCGGTGCTCGCCGCGGCGCTCGTGTTCATCTCCGGGTTCGCCTTCCTGACCGTCGCGGCCGCGATCGAACAGGGCGTCACCGTCGCGACCGGGATCTCGATCTTCATCCTCGTCATGCTCGCCGTCGGCATCGTCGGCGCGCTGCGCAATCCTCCCCCGCAATGAGCACCTCCCCCTTCATGACCCCGGGCCAGAGCCGCCTGCGCCGCGAGCAGGCGGCCGAACGGCGCCGCAGGCGGCGCAGGATCGGCGCCGGGCTGATCGTCCTCGCGGCGATCGCAACCGCCATCGCCGTGCTCGCCGCCAACGGCTCGAACGGCTCGAACGGGCACCCGAGCTCCCGCGCGCGCACCGCCCCGAGCGCCACCGCGCCCGCCGCCCCGGCGCATCCGCTCTCCCCGGACGGGCTCGCGCTCGCCGCGCCCGCCCTGAAGCTCACCGGCATCGCGACGCCCGCAGCCGACCCGATCCAGCTGCAGTTCCGCCGCCCCCCGCGCGCCGGCCTGCTCTTCAACCTCCAGACCGGCCAGGTGCTCTGGCAGCGCAACGCGTACGAGCGGGTGCGCATCGCGAGCCTGACGAAGATGATGACCGCGCTGCTTACCGTGAAGGCCGCCCCGCCGAGCGACAAGGTGCTCGTCACCAAGGCCGCGGTCGACTCCTCGGGCTCGAAGGTCGGAGTGCTGCCCCTGCACAAGCACGTGCGCCTGGAGACGATGCTCTACGGACTGCTGCTGCCCTCCGGCAACGACGCCGCCGTCGCGCTCGCCCAGCACGTCGCCGGCTCGGTCACGGCGTTCGTCAAGCGGATGAACGAGGAAGCCGCCCGCCTCGGGATGGGCTGCACGCGCTACTCCTCGCCCTCGGGCTTCTACGACCAGGGCAACTTCTCGTGCGCGGCCGACCTCGCGATGCTCGCCCACGTCGACATGGCCCAGCCGCGGATCGCGCGAGTCACCCACACCTACAGCGCGGTCCTGCCGTTCCCGATCAAGGGCGGCAAGCTCTACCTCTACAACAACAACCCGCTGCTCGTCTATCACTACCCCGGCACGACCGGGCTGAAGACCGGCTTCACCGACGCCGCCGGGCGCTGCCTCGTCGCCACCGCCGAACGCGGCGGGGTCAAGCTGGGCGTCGTCGTGCTCAACTCGACCGCCCCCGGCGTCCAGGCCAAACAGCTGCTCGACCGCGCCTTCAAAGACGTCTACCACCTGAAGACCCCGCCCGAGCCGCCGATGCCCGCCGGGGCCTGAGGCCGGGGCTCGCCACGCCTCGACGCGCGCTCGCCGACTGGAGTACCGTTCGCCTTCGAGAGGATTGACTGGTCAGTCAGCCAAAGGAGAGACCGTGGACCTCGACGACACACCAGAGCAGGCAGCGTTCCGCGCCCAGGTGCGCAGCTGGCTCGAGGAGCACAAAGCTGAAGCCCCCGTCCTGCAAGGCCCCGACGCCATCAAGGACGAGGACGAGATCATCGCCGCCCGCCGCGCCTGGCAGGGCAAGCTCGCCGAGGGCGGGCTCGCCGGCCTGACGTGGCCCAAGGAGTACGGGGGCCAGGGCCTCGGCCCGATCGAGCAGGTGACCGCCAACCAGGAGATCGCCCGCGCGAAAGTCCCGGGGATCCTCGACGCGATCGGCGTCGGGATGCTCGGGCCGACGATCATCGCCCACGGGACCGACGAGCAGAAGAGCCGCTACCTGGCGCCGCTGCTGCACGGCGACGAGGTCTGGTGCCAGCTCTTCTCAGAGCCGGCCGCCGGCTCCGACCTGGCCGCGGTGCAGACCCGCGCCCGCCTGCAGGACGACGGCACTTGGCGCCTGTCCGGCCAGAAGGTGTGGACGACGAACGCCCAGTTCGCCGCCTACGGGCTGCTGCTCGCCCGCACCGACGCCGACGTGCCCAAGCACAAGGGCCTGACGATGTTCATCGTCCCGATGGACGCCGAGGGCGTGACGATCCGCGGCCTGCGCCAGATCTCCGGAGAGGCCGAGTTCAACGAGGTCTTCTTCGACGACGTCGCGCTCGACGCGGACGCCGTCGTGGGCGGCGTCGGCAACGGCTGGGGCACGGCCCTGACGACGCTGATGTTCGAGCGCGTCACGATCGGCCTCGGCTCGGAGGGCATGGGCTACAACTCGACCCGCTTCGCCTCCGCGCTCGCGACCGACGAGGCCGCCCGGCGCGACCCCGAAGTGCGCCACCGGCTCGGCGAGATCGCGGCGGAACTGCTCGCGATCCGCTTCACCGGGTACCGAACCCTGACGGCGCTCCAGAAAGGGCAGGTGCCGGGCCCCGAGGCGGGCCTCGCCAAGGTCACGCTCGTCAGCGGCGCGATCAAGGCCGGCGACCTGATCGCCGACGTGCTCGGTCCCGACGCGCTCGACGAGGACAGCGAGTGGTCCTACATGATCTCCTTCCTGCCCGGCCTGAAGTCGGCCGGCGGGACCGAAGAGATCCTCCGCAACACGATCGGCGAGCGGGTCCTGGGACTGCCGCCCGAGCCGCGGCTGGACAAGGGCATCCCCTTCTCCGAGCTGCGCAGCAAGGAAGGAGCGGCGGCATGAACCTCGCACTCTCTGACGAGCAGGTGTTCCTGCGCGAGGCCGCCCGCGGGGCGCTCTCGCGCTTCAAGACGCTGGAGGCGGCCCGCGAGGCGCTCGACGGCGACGAGCAGGCGCTGCCTGACCTCTGGCCGACCGCCTGCGAGGCCGGCTGGCCCGGCCTGCTGATCGGCGAGCAGCACGGCGGCGCCGGGCTCGACGCCTTCGACGCGATGCTCGTGCTCGGCGAGTGCGGCCGCGTGATCGCGGGCGTTGCGCTGCTCGGGCACCTGCCCGCGACGGCGATCCTCGACGCCTCGACGAACGCGCCGATGCTCGAGGCGCTCGCGACCGGCGAGAAGCGCGCCGCCTACCTGCCCGTCAGCCCTCCCGGCGACGTGCAGCAGGCGTGGACCGTCGACCCCCATTCGGGGATCGAGCGTCCCGCCGCGCCCGCGGTGTCCGGCTCCGGTGACGGCGCGACCGTCAGCGGGACGTTCGCCTTCGTCCCCGACGCCCCCGGCGCCGAGGTGCTGGTGGGTGTCGCGATTCAGGACGGCAAGCCCGTCGGCGTCGCGGTCGAGAGCGGCGCCCAGGGCGTCTCGGTGGAGGCGGTGGAGCGCTACGACGCGACCCGCTCGCTCGGCCACGTCAAGCTCGAGAACGCCCCCGCGACGGTTCTCGACGCGCCCCCCGAGGCGCTCGCGGCCGCATGGCACCTGGCCCAGGCGCTGATCGCCGCGGAGTCGCTCGGCAGCGTCGAAACGGCGCTCGACGTGTCGGTCGCCTACGCGAAGGAGCGCTTCACGTTCGGACGCGCGATCGGCTCCTACCAGGCCGTCAAGCACTCCCTCACCGAGGTGCTCCGCAACCTCGAGAACGGACGCTCGCTGCTCTACTACGCCGGCTGGGCCCGCAACGGCTCCCCCGAGGAGTTCCCGCTCGCGGCGAGCGCGGCCCGCTCGGTCGCCGGGCGGGCGCTCGACGACGCGGCTCGCACGATGATCTCCGTGCACGGCGGCATCGGCGAGACCTGGGAGCACGACGCCCCGCTCTACTTCCGCCGCGCGCAGCTCTCGCGGCGTCTGGTCGGCGGGACCCACGGGGCGACCGACAGGGTCGCCGGGGAGCTGCTCGCCCAGGCATAGCCTCAACCGCGCGGGCGGCTGGACGCGCGCGCACGCTGGGCAAACGGGCCCGCCGTCGAGTTTCTGGATTCGACGGCGGGCCCGGGCGCCGCGCTCGGGCCCTACCGACGGCGCGGCTCAGGGCTGGAGGCCGACCGGACGCACGCCGGCGTTCCCGCCCATCACGATGAGCCCGAAGCCCGTGAGGGCGCATAGCCCGATCGCGAGCACGATCGGCCTGAACGATCTCGAGCGCAGGGCGGCAACGGTTCCCAGCAGTGCGATCACCGGCGGCACTGCAAGGACCCCGACGAGCAGCAGGTGACCGCCACTGCCATGGGCGAGCGGGAGACCCAGCGACCTGCACACGCGGTTTCGGCGGTCCAGAACCTCCGCGATGCTCTCGGTCGAATCACCCGAGCACTGGGCCTTCGTCAGCTCGTAGACGACGCCTCTTGGGCTTCTTACCCGAGCCTCCGCGGGGTCGCGCCGCGGCACGCGCCACCGCCGCGACCGACCCCTGCAGCTGCGCCAGCACCGGCGCGCCGTAGGCGGCGTGGACGGCCTGTACGAGGCGAGGCTCGACGCCGCAGTTGATGCAGAAGCCCCGCTGGGACCATCCGATCGCCCGGGCCAGGACCCGATCGGCGTATTGCACGCCGGTTTCGTCGTGGCCGTAGTAGTCGTAGGCGGCGACCCACGCGGTGCCGTCGAGCGCGTAGCCGGCTCCGTCGGCGGAGAGCAGGTGGGCGCCGGCCATGATCGAGTCGAAGTCGTCGTAGATCGAGGGATGGCGTGCGGTCATGTGGTCGTATCCCGCGGGCCGGCGCCCGTAGCGGTAGGAGTCGCTGACGAGGTCCCAGGTCGTCACCGTCCCGTTGGTCACGTTGAACTGCATCGGGCCCCCGCAGCAGCGCGCGAAGTTCAGGCCGTGGTAGATGCCCGGGGCGGTCGAGAACGCCGACTCCTGCATGTGGATCGACGCGATCAGCAGCCAGTTGACCCCGAACGTCCTCTCGGCCGTCGCGTAGATCGGATAGAAGCCTTCAATCCAGCGCCGCGGGATGTGAGTGACGGGCGCGCCCGCGAGGCGGCGGCGCGCCGCCCTCTGCTCCGCGACGCTCGGGTGCCCGACGATCGCGCTCCCGCGGCCCGAGGCCTCCTGCGCGGTGAGGGGCGCGAGGGCGTCGGAGGAGGCGCCCGCGCCCGCCTGCGGGGTGGCGAAGCGGACGTTCACCGGCGGCGGGGCCAGCTCGGAGGTCCGGCCCACCGCGCCGCTCAGCACGGCGGCGAGCACCGCCACGCCGACCGCCGCGAGGGTCGCCGCGACGGCCCACGCGCGCCGTTCGGAGGGCTGCTCGGGAAGCTGCGGACGCGCTTCCTCGGTGTGCTCGGCGGTCGACATCCGTCCGTCAACGGTATCCAGGTCCGCTACCGCCGCGCCGAAGATGGGTTCAGGTACGTATGAGCCGAGCAGCAAGACAAGCGGGGCGTGTTTTCGCCACGACGCGCCGAGCGGCGCTGGGCGCGCTTCTTGCGAGCGCCCTGTTCGCAGCGATCTGCGCGGGCGGCACCGCCCCTGCGCGCGCGGCCGCCGCCTCCGCCGCGCCCTCGGCCGCGCCCTCGAGCGGCGCCCAGCAGCACTACCTCGCGCTGGCCGAACGCGGCGTCGCGCTCGCGCGCTCCCGCTGGCGCGACCGGCGCCTCGGCTGGTACGACTCGCGGCTCGGCGACCGCGACCGCTACCCGCTGGCGACGATCTGGGACATCGTCCCGCTGTTCGAGTCGATCGACGCGATCGCGACCGCATCCCCGACCCCCGCGCACCGCGCCGCCGTGACCCGCTTCGCCACGGGCGCCGAGCGCTACCTGAACCGCGGCCTGCGCCCGGTCCCCGGCTACTCCCCCTACCCGGGCGACCGCACCGCGGGCACCCAGACGTGGTTCGACGACAACGGCTGGTGGGGGCTTGCGTTCGTGAACGCCTACCGCGCGACCGGCAACCGCCGCTGGCTGCACGACGCCCGCCGCGCTCTCGACTACATCGCGCGGGCCGGCTGGGACTCCTCCGGGGGCGGGATCTGGTGGAACACCGGCCACCCGTACAAGTCGGGCCCGGCGCTCGCGTCCGACACGCTGCTCGCGACGCTCCTCTACGCCGAAGAGCACGCGCCCTTCGACCTGGCGCAGGCGCGACGCTTCCTCGGCTGGGCCAACACGTCCGGGTTCAGCGCCGCGGACGGGCTCTACGCCGGCAGCTCGCTGAACGCGACGCCGGTCGACTACATCGAGGGTCCGCTGATCTACGCGCAGGCCGAGCTGTGCCGGCTGACCTCGACCCCGGCCGACTGCGCGAGCGCCGCCCGGGTCAAGTCGCGCGCGCTCAGCCGCTTCGGCTACCTGCTCGACTTCTCCCCCCAGTACGACGCGATCTACCTGCAGTGGATGCTCGCCCTCTACGCGTTGGAAGGGACCGCACGCTGTACGCCCTGGCGGCCGACAACGCCCGCAACGCGGCCGCGCGGGCGATCGACACCGAAGGCCTCTACCTGCTCTCTTGGAACGGCCGGCCGCTGTCCCCCGCGAACGCCCGCCCGGGCATGCTGCAGACCCACGCGGCCACGACGAGCCTCCTCGCCTGGCTGGCCGTCTTCCCGCCGCCGGCCTGAACGGAAGCTAGATCCCGATTCGGGCGCGGACGATCCGGTCGAGGACGTGCGCGGGCAGGATCCGCTTCGCGAGCAGCATCGCGCGGGCGTCGCGCCCCACCAGCACGCGCGCCGGCATCCGCTTGGCCGCGAGCGCCTTCTCGATCGCCGCGGCGACCTCGTCGGGGGGGATGCCGCGGCCGGCGGTGTCGGCGAGGACCTTGTCCATCGCCGCCGGGATCTTCCCGTACTGCTCGGCGAGCTCCGGCGGGATCGCCATCCTGTCAGCCTCGCCGCGGCTCTTGTCCCAGATCGGCGTCGCGACCGAGCCGGGCTCGATCAGGGCGACCTGGATCCCCGAGCTGTGCAGCTCGACGCGCAGCGCGTCGCCGATCGCCTCGATCGCGTGCTTGGAAGCGGCGTAGGGGCCGTTGAAGCCCATCGCGACGCGCCCCCCGATCGAGGAGATGAAGGCGATCCGCCCTCGCGCCCTTCGCAGGGCGGGCAGCATCGCCCGGGTGACCGCGATCTGGGCAAAGAAGTTGACGTCGAACTGGCGGCGCCAGTCCTCCTCGGTGAGCACCTCCAGCGGGCCTCCGATGCCGATCCCCGCGTTGTTGACGAGCGCGTCGAGACCGCCGGGCACGCTGCCGTCGCTGCGCCCGGCGATCAGCTCGGCCGCGGCGGCGAGGTGAGCGGCGTCGGTCACCTCGAGCGCGACCGGGACGATCCGCCCGCCCGAGGCCTCCTCCGCCAGTCGCTCGCCCGCGGCGAGATCGCGGACGCCCGCCAGCACCGTCCAGCCCCCAGCGGCGAGCCGCAGCGCCGTGGCGCGGCCGATGCCGGTCGAGGCGCCGGTGATCAGGGCGAGGGGCACCGCCGCGACGTTACAGCAGCGCCGATCCGATCGGCGCCCTCGCCCGCAGCGCGTCGAGCAGCCTAGGATTCACAGCGATGCTCTCCGCGCCGCGGCGGACCGCCGCCGCAATCCGCACCCTCTCCGCGCCGCTCGCGCTGCTCGGTCTGATCGTGGCCCTGTCGGGGTGCGGCTCCGGCCTCGGCGGCGACGACGCTCGGGCGGACGCCGCGAGCGCCCCGCCGGACTGCGCGGAAACGGTCCTCGCGACGCTCGGCAGCGTCGCCCGGCGGATCTACGGCGAGGGTGTGGAAAGCGAACGCACGCTGAGCGCGGAACACATGATCGAGCGCTCCGCGCCGCTGCGCGCCGCGATCGAAGCGGGGAGCGCGAAGGCGGCCCGCGCGGCTGCCCGGGAACTGCTCGCCACCGGGCACATGACGAACCTCGACGTGAGGACGCCCCGCGGCTCGCTCGTCTCGGTCGGGGGCGCGGCGCTCGCGCCGCTGCACGGGACGATCGAGGACGCCGCGGGCAAGTCGATAGCGACCTACACGACCAGCGTGTGGGCCGACCGGGGCTTCTCCTCGGAGATCTCCGGCGTAGCCGAGGGTCTCGTCTCGCTGCGCTCGGGCGAACGCTCGGTCGGCGGGACGATCGAGCTCCCCGAAGGGCCGCTCCCCGCGCAGGGCTCGCTCACGGTTCGGGGCGTGGCCTATCGGTACACGTCCTTCGCGGCCGACGCGTACCCGTCGGGAACCGTCCGCATCTACGTGCTCAAGCCGCTCGCCGCGGCCGAACGACTGTGCGGCCCGAGCGAAACCGACACTCAGGTCGCGACGCTCCAGCGCGTCGCCCAGCTGATCTACGAAGGCGAGCGGGGGCCGCGGACGCTCGTGCAGGTGCGTCGCGTGCAGCGCAACGCCGCCCTGCTCGCGGCCGTCGCCCGACGCGACCCGCAAGCCACCCGCGAAGCCGAGGCGGCGCTGCTGCACCACCACATCGTGCGCCTGCGCGTGAGCGCCGCGGGCAAGCTGCTGAGCGACCTCGGCGGGCCTTACGTCCTCGCCCCCGTGCACGCGGACCTGCGCCTTCACGGCCGCAAGATCGGCGACTTCGTCCTCTCGATTCAGGACGACGAGGGCTACCTGCGGCTCACCCACCGCCTCGCCGGCCTCAACGTCCTGATGTTCATGGAAGCGCCCGGCGGCAAGCACCGCTTGGTCAAGAACAGCCTCGGGGCGGGCGGGCCCCAGTCGATCAGCCTCGGCTCCGTGCCGCCGGAAGGCTCCTACGCCTATCGCGGCCGCGAATACAGCGTCTTCACGGTGGACGCCGAAGCGTTCCCCTCGGGCAAGCTGACGATTCGCGTGCTGGTGCCCGAGCCCTACCGCTAGGTGCTCGGCCCGTCGCTACGCCGCGACGAGGCTGTCCCGCTTGGCGGCCAGCGCGGCGATCAGATCGTCGAACGCCTCTGAGAATTTGTCGACGCCCTCACGCTCGAGCGTGTCGGTGACGTCTTCGTAGTCGACGCCCGCGGCGGCAAGGTCGTCGAACACGCGCCGGGCTCCGTCGAGGTCCCGCTCGAGTCTCGACTCGGGCTTGCCGTGGTCCTGGTAGGCCACGATCGTCTCCTCGGGCATCGTGTCGACCGTGTCCGGGCCGAGCAGCTCTTCGACGTAGAGCACGTCCGCGTAGGCTGGGTTCTTGGTCGACGTCGAGGCCCACAGCACCCGCTGCGGGGTCGCCCCCTTGCCCGCCATGTACTCCCAGCGCTCGCCCGAGAAGGCCCGCTTGTAGTGCTCGTAGGCGAGCTTCGCGTTGGCGATCGCGAGCTTGCCCTGCAGGTCGTCCGGGGCGCCGGCCTCCTGCAGGCGGCGGTCGGCCTCGGTGTCGATCCGGGACACGAAGAAGCTCGCGACCGAGGCGACCTTCGTGGGATCCCCGCCCTCGGCGATCAGCCGCTCGATGCCCCGCAGGTAGGACTCCGCGACCTCGCGGTAGCGCTCCAGCGAGAAGATCAGGGTGACGTTGATCGAGTGACCCTTGGCGATCACGTCCTCGATCGCGCCGAGCCCGGGCTTGGTCGCGGGGATCTTGACCATCAGGTTGGGCCGGTCGACCTCGCGGTGCAGGCGCATCGCCTCGCGGTAGGTCTCCAGCGTGTCGTAGGCCAGGCGCGGGTCGACCTCCAGCGAGACGTACCCGTCGCGGTGGCCGCTCGACTCGAACACGGGCGCGAAGACGTCGCAGGCCTCGCGAATGTCCTGCTCGGCGAGTTCCCAGAAGCAGCGCTCGACGTCGGCGCCCCCCGCGACGAGCTCACCGAGCTGCTCGTCGTACGCGTCGCCCTGCGACATCGCCTTCTGGAAGATCGACGGGTTGGAGGTCGCGCCGACGACGGAGAAGTCGTCGATCAGCTCCTGCAGGTGCCCCCCGCGGATCGACTCGCGGGAGAGGTTGTCGATCCAGACGCTCTGCCCGAGATCGGAGAGGCTCTGCAGCGGCTGGGATGAATCGGAGGGCATCGGCTGCTCCCTTCTCGTCGTTCTTACAGCAGGGCTCGCGCCCGCTGCGCGATGTTCTCGACGGTGAAGCCGAGCTTCTCGAGCACCGTCGTGCCCGGCGCCGAGGCGCCGAAGCGGTCGAGCCCGAGCACGTCGCCCGAGGACCCGACCCACCGCCACCAGCTCATCCGCGAGCCCGGCTCGACCGCGAGGCGCGCCGTCACGGACGCGGGCAGGACCTGCTCGCGGTAGTCGTCGTCCTGGGCTTCGAACAGCTCCATGCACGGCATCGAGACGACCCGCGGGCGCCGGCCCTCCTCGGCGAGGACCCGGGCGGCCTTGAGCGTTTCGCCGACCTCCGCGCCCGTCGCGATCAGGATCACCTCGGGGTCGCCGCCGGGCGCGTCCCACAGCACGTACCCACCGCGCAGGACGCCCTCGACCGGCGCCACCTCGCTGCGATCGAGCGTCTCGACGTTCTGGCGCGAGAGCATCAGCGCCACCGGACCGTCCTCGCGTTCGAGCGCGAGGCGCCAGGCCAGCGACGTCTCGTTGGGATCGCCGGGGCGGATCACCCAGAGCTCGGGGATCGCGCGCAGCGAGGTGAAGTGCTCGATCGGCTGGTGGGTCGGGCCGTCCTCGCCGAGCGCGACGGAGTCGTGCGTCCACACCCATACGACCGGCAGCCCCATCAACGCCGAGAGCCGCACGGCCCCCCGCATGTAGTCGGAGAACATCAGGAACGTCGACCCGTACGGCTTGACGATCCCCCCGTGCACCGCGGCGCCGTTGACGATCGCTCCCATCCCGTGCTCGCGGATCCCGAACGGGACGTTGCGCCCGGCGTGCACCCGCGAGAACTGCCCGGCGCCCTCGAACACGGTCTTGGTCGACTCGACGAGGTCCGCGGCGCCCCCGATCATCGTCGGGGCGTGCGCGGCGAAGGCCGCCATCACCTTCTGCCCCGCGGCGCGGGTGGCTATCTTCTCGCCGGCCTCGAACGTCGGCAGCGTCTCTCGCCAGCCGTCGCGCAGCCGGCCCGACCAGGCGAGATCCCAGTCGGCGGCCAGCTCCGGGTTCGCCTCGCGCCAGGCGTGGAAGCGCTCCGTCCAGGCCGCCTGCTCGGCGCCCCCCTGCTTGGCGAGCGACATGTGCTCGTACACACGCTCGTCGACCTGGAAGTGCTTGTCCGGGTCGAAGCCCATGACCTCCTTGGTGCGCCGCACTTCCTCCTCCCCGAGCGCCGCCCCGTGCGACTTGGCGGTGTCGACCGCGATCGGCGCCGGATAGGCGATGTGCGAGCGGACCGAGATGAACGACGGCCGCTCGGCTTCCTCGCGAGCGGCGCCGAGCGCCGCGTCCAGCTCCTCGACGTCCTCGGAGTCGGCGACCCGCTGCACGTGCCAGCCGTCAGCTTCCATCCGCGCCGCGTGGTTCTCGCCGTCGAACGACAGCGAGGTCGTGCCGTCGATCGTGATCCGGTTGTCGTCGTAGCAGACGATCAGCTTGCCGAGCGCGAAGTTGCCGGCGATCGAGGCCGCCTCCTGGCTGACCCCCTCCATCATGTCCCCGTCGGAGCAGATCACGTAGGTGTGGTGGTCGACGATCTCGCTGCCCGGCCGGTTGAACCGCTCGGCGAGGAAGCGCTCCGCCATCGCGAGCCCGACGGCGTTGGAGATGCCCTGGCCGAGCGGGCCGGTCGTGACCTCGATGCCCGGGGTGTGACCGCGCTCGGGGTGACCGGGGGTGCGCGACCCCCACTGGCGGAACTGTTCGAGGTCGGCGAGACCGAGGTCGTAACCGGTCAGGTGCAGCAGCGCGTACTGCAGCATGCAGGCGTGCCCCGAGCTGAGCACGAAGCGATCGCGGTCGGGCCACTCGGGGTCGTTCGGGTTGGCCCGCAGGTGGCGCTCGAAGATCGTGTAGGCGAGCGGCGCGAGCGCCATCGCGGTACCGGGATGGCCGGCGTTCGCCTTCTGGACCGCGTCCATCGCCAGCGCCCGGATCGTGTCGATCGACAGACGCCGGATCTCCTGCTCGTCGGAGCCGTGGGCAGCGCTCTGCCGGGTTGGAGCAGCCATCCATCCGATCCTACCGTCCCGGTGACGGCTACCCGTCGCGGCGGGCCGGAGGGCCGGGCGGCGGCTAGACTCGCTCGACCATGTCGGAGCAGCTCTGCGACGTCGGCAGGGGCATAACCCTCTGCTACGAGACCTTCGGCGAGCCGTCGGACCCCCCGGCGCTGCTCGTGATGGGCCTCGGCACGCAGATGATCGCCTGGCACGAGGACTTCTGCCGCGCGCTGGCCGCGCGCGGCCTTCACGTCGTGCGCTTCGACAACCGCGACGTCGGCCACTCGACCCACGTGACAGGCCCGCCGCCGACCGTCGCCCAGCTGCTCACGCGCTCGCGCCGCGCCGCGCGCTACTCGCTCGCCGACATGGCCGAAGACGCGGCGATCCTGCTCGAGCGCCTGGGTCTCGGCCCCGCGCACGTGATCGGCGCCTCGATGGGCGGCATGATCGCCCAGACGCTCGCCGCGCGCCACCCGGCGTCGGTGCGGTCGCTGGTCTCGATCATGTCGAACACGGGCAGCCTGCTGAGCGGTCAGCCCGCCCCCCGCTCCTACGCGACCTTCCTGCGCAAAGCCCCGCCCGGGCGCGAGGCGTTCATCGAGCACATGGTCGGCGTGTTCGCCCTGATCGGGTCCCCCGGTCCGCTGCGCGACCTCGACGACGTCCGCGAGCTGATCGCGCAGAGCTACGACCGCGACCACGACCCGGACGGGCCCGGGCGCCAGCTCGCGGCGATCATCGCCGCCGGCAACCGCACGGCAGAACTGCGTCGCATCGTCGCGCCCACGCTCGTGATCCACGGCACCGCCGACCGCCTCGTGGGCTTCTCCGGCGGCCGCGCCACGACGCGCGCGATCCCCGGGGCCCGGCTGCTGCCCGTCGAGGGCATGGGCCACGACCTGCCCCGCGTCCTGTGGCCGCAGCTGATCGACGCGATCGCCGGCCACGCGCTCGCGGCCGAGACCGACCCGAGCGCCACCGAAGAGGCCTCCCGCACCGCCCTGCGCGACCCGTCCCTGCGGGCCGCCCCCCTCCCTCAGTAGGGGTCCGCAGGGACGGGTTTCCCCTCGCGCGTGGTGCCCCCTAAGGCCGGCGGGTGCAGCTCCGAAGCGCCGCCAGCGAGTGCGCCCTGTCGCCCGGGCACCAGGTGCCCTGCGACTTGAGGTGGGCGAACCAGTGATGGTCGTGGCGGCAGTGCGAGCGCCGGTACGGCCAGCGTCCGTGCAGCGAGCGCGACATCCGCCGCTCGTGGCATCCGGTCAGTCTCACCTCCATTTGCCTCGCGCCCCCTTCCGGCGCAGCAGGCCGCAGTACGACACCATCTCCAGCCCCTCCTCTGCGCTGTCGTGGTTCCGTCCGGCGGACATATAAATCAGGTATTACGCAAAAAGTCAACTTAAACCGATCAGTTGACTTGGCAACACATAGTGTCTCCAACTCGGCGGCCCGGGTACCGGGCGCGACAGGGCCGGAGCGAAGCCGACGAGGCACGGGCCGCGAGGCCCGGGGAGGAGAGGAGAGAGTGCGCCCGGCGGGAATCGAACCCGCGGCCTGCGGCTTGAAAGACCGCTGCTCTTTGGGACCCCGAAGAGTCCCGTTGACCACTGAGCTACGGGCGCGTGATGTCTCTCCTGCATCGCGACCCCTGCTGCTGGTCGCCCGCATAATCTAAGCAGGCCCACGCCCTGCGTGTGCGCTCGGGTCACGAGCCTGCACGCCGCAGCGCCCGCCGACGGGATTTGGCAGTCGCTTGACCGTGCGTCTGTAGTGGCCTACCGTGAACCGCTAGCGCTTTGGAGAGGGCGCGTTGGTGGAGGAACCACGACCGATGGGCACGGACGAACAGAGAACGGATGCTCGCGCCCACAGGCCGCTGCCGGTGCGCGCGCTCGGCGCGGCCGCGCTCGCGCTGATCGCCCTCGCCCTCTGCTGGACCTCGGCGGCCGGCGCGTTCCCCGCGCGGCGCTCATGCGGCGAGCCCGCCCCGGGCCGCGCCGCGTGTCTTGCGATGCGGCTCGAGCTGCCCGCGCCGACCGCCGCCGCGAACGCGCTCGCCGGCGGACGGGCCGCGGTCCGGGCCGGCGAACGCGCCAAGCCCTACCCGGGCTTCCTCACGCCCGAACTGCTCCACGCGGCCTACCAGCTCCCGGACGAAGCACCCGAAGCGGCGGGGCAGACGGTCGCCGTCGTCGACGCTTACGACGACCCGACCGCCGAAGCCGATCTCGCCGTCTACGACGCGCAGTTCGGGCTGCCGGCCTGCACGACCGCGAACGGCTGCTTCCGCAAGGTCAACCAGAAAGGCGACGCCGGGCCGCTGCCCAAGGTCAACGGCGAATGGGCGAGCGAGATCTCGATCGACGTGCAGATGGCCCACGCGATCTGCCAGAACTGCAAAGTCCTGCTGGTCGAGGCGAAGTCCGAAGAATTCAGCGACCTCGGCGCGGGCGTGAACGCGGCGGTGGAACTCGGCGCCGACGAGGTCAGCAACTCCTACGGCGCAACCGAGGAACCGGCCCTGACGGCGCTCGCGAGCGCCGACTACGACCACCCCGGCGTCGTCGTCGCCGCGAGCTCCGGCGACTGTGGCTACCTCAACACCACCTGTCCGGGCGAACCGCTCGGCGCCCAGTTCCCCGCCGCCTCCCCGACCGTGCTCGCGGTCGGAGGCACGGCGCTGACCGAAAGCGCGGGCACCTGGACGAGCGCCGCCTGGAACGAAGGCGGCAGCGGCTGCAGCGGGCTGTTCACCGCGGCGCCCTGGCAGGCGGGGGGCGAAGGCTTCGCGGCGACGGGCTGCGGGAGCGGACGCGCGGTCGCCGACGTGGCCGCGATCGGCGATCCGAGCACGGGCGTCGACGTGTACGACTCGACCCCCGAAGAACCCGGCGGCCCGACCGGCTGGGGCGCCTGGGGCGGGACCTCGGTCGCCTCGCCGATCGTCGCCGCGGAGTGGGCGCTCGCCGGAGGCGCCAACGGCGTCTCCTATCCCGCCGCGACGCTCTACGCGCACGCGGGCGAGGCGGCGAGCCTCTACGACGTCACCGCCGGGGCCGACGGCGAATGCGAAGGCCGCACGATCTGCGCCGCCGCCGCCGGCTTCGACGGGCCGACCGGCGTCGGCAGCCCCGTCGGGCTCGGCGCCTTCGCGGTAGCGGGCGCCCCCGAGTCGACCTCCCCGCCGGGGATCTCCGGCTACGCCGAGGAAGGCGACACGGTCACCGAGACGCACGGGGGCTGGACGGGCGAACCCACCGGCTACGCCTACCAGTGGGAACGCTGCGGGTTCTCCGGCGGAGGCTGCAGGACGATCCCGGGGGCGAGCGGCCAGTCGCTCGTCGTGCCGCAGGGCTACGCCGGCTACACGCTGCGGGTGCGCGAGACCGCCCGCAACGCCAGCGGGCCGAACAGCGCCGCCTCGGCGACGGTCGGCCCGGTCGTCTCCGACGTGCCGATGATCGGCTCGGTCTCCCCGCTCGCCGGGATCACGGGCTCCTCGATCCTCGTCGAAGGGGCCGCGCTCGACCAGGCGAGCTCCGTCACGGTCGCGGGCCTGGCGGCGAGCTTCCAAGCGCTCTCGCCTAGCAAGCTGAGCGTGACCGTCCCCGACGGCGCCTACAAGGGGAAGGTCACGGTCCTCACGCCTCACGGCTCGGTCAACGGAAGGCAGAAGTTCAGAGCGACGCTCACGATCCGCGCGATCGCCCCCGCCGCCGGACTGCCGGGGACGGTCGTGACGATCAAGGGGGTCGGCTTCAACGCCGGCTCGCAGGTCAGCTTCGGCGGGGCCGCGGCCAACGTCGTCAAGCGCTCCGCCAAGAAGCTCGTCGCGATCGTCCCGGTCGGCGCCCAGACGGGCCCAGTCGCGGTCACCAACACGACGGCCCCCGCCGGGACCGTCCACTCGGCTGCCCCGTTCACGCCGTAACGACTCGCGCGGCGCCGACGCTCCGGCGCGACGTGCTCAGCCCGGAGCCCGCGGTGAGAGCCCGAACACCCGCTCGGCGTTCTCGTGCAGGTAGCGCCCCGTCGCCTCCGCGCCGAGCCCGAGCTCGTCGAGCCCCTCGAGCGCGTCCCCCGGGCCGATCATCGGGTAGTTGCTGCCGAACAGAACGGCACGCCGAGCTCCACGCACTCGGCGAACAGCGGATAGAAGCGGCGGTCGGTCGGCGGCGTCTCCCACAGCCACGGCAACACGCGCAGCCCCACGAACCCGAGCTCGCGAACGCAGCGGCGCAGCTCCCGCACCGCCGCCATCGGCCGGTCGAGCGGCACCGACGCGAGCGCCGCGAAGCGATCCGGGTGGGCCGCCACGCACGCGGCGACCTCCTCGTTGGAGATCATCGCCCCCTCGCGGGGGGAGTGCCACGCGGTGATCACGCCGACGTCGACGCCCGCCGCGTCCATCGCCGCGATCGTCGCGCTCAGCGGCGGCTCCTCCTCCGGGATCGCGCCGCCGGTCCAACGCCGCAACGAGGCGAACATCTCGTGGGCGAGGAAACGGCGCGTCGGGTGCTGAATCCAGGCGTCGACGATCACGGAGAGGGCACGACGATCGCGTTCGGAGGCAGTTCGGCGCGGGTCCGGCCGATCCCCGCGCAGAGCTTCACGCAGTGCTCGTAGACGGGCCGGTAGCCGAGCATTTCGAGCACCGTCGCGATCCGGTAGCCGCGCGCCCGCAGCTTGCTGATGATCCCCGGGTAGGCGGCGAGGGTCTGGCCGCGCGGCCCCCCGCCGTCGTGGGAGATGATGATCGAGCCGGGGCGCACCTGCGCGAGCACCCGCGCTTCGATCGCGCCCGTGCCGGGCTGCGTGTAGTCGGACGGATCGACGTTCCACATCACGGTCGAGAGGCCGAGCGAGCGGGCGGTCTGCTGCACGGCGGCGTCGGTGTCGCCGTAGGGCGGGCGGAACACGCAGGGGGTGTAGCCGCTGACGGACCTGATCGCCCCGATCGTCCTCCGCAGCTGCCCTCGGACTTCGGAGCTGCGCGTCAGGTCGGGGTGGCTCCAGCTGTGATCGCCGAGCACGTCGCCGTCGCGCAGCTCGCGCAGCAGCAGGCTGCGGTCGGCGCCGCTCACCTGGCGGCCGATCATGAAGAAGGTCGCGCGCGCGTTGCTGCGCTCGAGCATCCGCACGAAGGCCGGCGTTTCGGTCCACGGCCCGTCGTCGAAGCCGATCGCGACCCACTTGCGCGGGGGCCCTTCGCGGTGCGCGACCGACCCGCTGCTGCGACACCCGACGACCCGGTAGAGCGGGGCCGCTTCGCTCGACGCGGCGCGCGTCGCGCTGGGCTGCTGGGCGCCCGCGGGCTCGGCCGCGAGCGTGTGCCCGTGGGCGAGCAGCGCGACGCCGGCGCTGAGCACGGCGAGCGCCGCGACCGCGCTCAGCAGCACGCGTGCGGAGGACGCCTCGAGCCTTGCCTTGGCGCTGCGCTGGGTTCCTCGCGTTGCGGGCTGCACGTCGCTGCACCATACATCCGGGTGACGCGCCGATCGGCGGAGCGTCCAGGTGCCCACGTGCGGCGCGATCCGTAGGGTGCACGCCATGAGCCGCTACATCGCCGCGATCGACCAGGGCACCACCAGCACCCGTCTGATCCTGTTCGACCGCGACGGCGCGATCGTCGCCTCCGACCAGCGCGAGCACCGCCAGATCCATCCCCGCGCGGGATGGGTCGAGCACGACCCCGCGGAGATCTGGCAGCGCACCCGCGAGGTGATTGGGGGGGCGCTCGCGAGCGCCGGCGTGGAGGCCGGCGAGGTCGCCGCGATCGGCATCACCAACCAGCGCGAGACGACCGTCGTGTGGGACCGCGAGAGCGGCGAGCCGATCCACAACGCGATCGTCTGGCAGGACACCCGCACCGCCGGGCTCGTCCGCGAGATCGGTGGCGAGCAGGGACCGGACCGGCTGCGCGAGGCGGTCGGCCTGCCGCTCTCGACCTACTTCTCCGGGCCGAAGATCGCCTGGATCCTCGACTCGGTGCCGGGCGCCCGCGCGCGCGCGGAGGCCGGCGAGCTCGCCTTCGGGAACATCGACACGTGGCTGCTGTGGAACCTCACCGGCGGCCCCCGCGGGGGCGTTCACGCGACCGACGTCACGAACGCGAGCCGCACGATGCTGATGGACCTGCAGACGCTCGACTGGCATCCAGAGGCGCTCGAGGCGATCGGCGTGCCGGCGGCGATGCTGCCCGAGATCCGCTCCTCGGGGGAGCACTTCGGCGAGACGGCCGGCACCGCGCTCGGCGGGCGCCCCGTCGCGGGGATCGTCGGCGACCAGCAGGCCGCGCTGCTCGGCCAGTGCTGCTTCGACGCGGGCGAGGCCAAGAACACGTACGGGACCGGCTCCTTCCTGCTGCTCAACACCGGCAGCGAGATCGTGCGCTGCGGCGAGCTGCTGACGAGCGTCGCCGCGAAGATCGGCGCCGAGCCGACGAGCTACGTGCTGGAGGGCTCGATCGCGGTCACCGGCGCCGCGGTGCAGTGGCTGCGCGATCAGCTCGGCCTGATCTCGAACGCGGCGGAGGTCGAGCGGCTGGCCGCGAGCGTGGAGGACAACGGGGGTGTCTACTTCGTGCCCGCGTTCTCGGGGCTGTTCGCGCCGCGCTGGCGCGACGACGCCCGGGGGACGATCGTCGGCCTGACGGCCTACGCTCGCGCGGGCCACCTCGCGCGGGCGGTGCTGGAGGCGACGGCGTGGCAGACACGCGAGGTGCTCGACGCGGCGCGGTCGGTTTGGAACCCCGCCCGCGCGGCCCTGACCGAGCTCAAGGTCGACGGCGGGATGACCGCCAACGAGCTGCTGATGCAGTTTCAGGCCGACGTGCTCGGCGTGCCCGTGGTGCGACCCGCGGTGACCGAGACGACGGCCCTCGGCGCCGCCTTCGCGGCCGGCCTCGCGAGCGGCTTCTGGGACGGCCGCGAGGAGCTCCGCGAGCGTTGGCGCGAGGAGCGGCGCTGGCTGCCCGCGATGGACGAGCGCGTCCGCGAGCACGGGCTGCGTCGCTGGAACATGGCGGTCGAGCGCTCGCTCGGGTGGGCCGAGCAGGAGGAGCCGGAGGAGGCCTGAGCGGGCGGCTGCCGGCGGGCGGGCGCGCCCGGCTAAGGCGTCAGGATGATCTTCAGCGCCTCGCGGCGGTCGTAGACCGCGTAGGCCTCGGCGGCGTCGTCGAGCGACATGTGACGGGTCACGAGCGGGGTCGGGTCGAGCTTGCCCGCCGCGAGCATCCCGAGCACCGGATCGACGTGGGCGAGCACGTTGGCCTGCCCGCCGCGCAGGGTGATCGCCTTCAGCCACAGCAGCCCCATGTGGACCTCGGTGCGTTCGGCGTAGACGCCGATGCACTGCACCGCCCCGCAGGCACGCGTGAGGCGGATCGCGGTCTCGAGCGCACGTGGATCGCCGACCGCGTCGATCGCGACGTCCGCGCCCCGTCCTTCGGTCGCCGCGGCGATCGCGGCTTTGGGGTCCTGCTCGGTGAGGTGGACGGGCTCGGCCCCGAACGTGCGCGCGACCTCCAGCCGCTCGGCGACGGTGTCGACCGCGAACACCTTCGCGGCGCCGGCCGCGAGCGCGACTTGGACCGCGCACAACCCGACCGGGCCGAGGCCGAGCACGACAACGACGTCGCCGAGCTGCATGCCGCTGTCCTTGACCGCGTGGAAGCCCGTCCCCATCACGTCGCCCGCGAACAGCGCGACATCGCTGCTCATGCCCTCGGGGACCTTGCGCAGCACGAGGTCGGCGCTGGGGATCAGCGCCATCTCCGCCTGCGTGCCCTGCAGCGAGCCGAGCGTCGAGCCGTGGCCGAAGGTCCGCGAGTGCAGGCAGCGGTGGAAGAGGCCCCGGCGGCAGAACCAGCAGGTTCCGCAGGCCGTCTGGAAGCAGCCGAGCACGCGATCCCCGGGCGCCACGCGGGTCACAGCGTCGCCCGTCGCGAGCACGGTGCCGACGTACTCGTGGCCGATCGTGAAGCCCGACTCGATCTGGACCCGCCCGTGGTAGATGTGCAGGTCCGACCCGCAGACGCCGGTCGCCTCGATCCGCACGATCGCGTCGCTCGCGTCGAGGAGCTCCGGCTCGGGTCGGTCCTCGACGCTGACCACGCCCGGGGCCTGGAAGGTGACGGCTCGCATCGGGGCGGGAGCCTACCGCGGCCCGGCGAGGACCATCGTCACGATCGCGTCGCGGACGTCCGCGTAGCGCTCCTCGACGTCGTCGACCATCAGCCCCTGCATCGCGAGACCCTTGAGGACCGCGTCGAGCCTGTAGGCCGTCGAGAACAACGGCTCGTCGTCGGGGGACAGGCCCTCCAGGGAATACTCCAGCAGCTCGAACCACAGTACGAGGCGCTCCTGGATGAACTCCCTGACGTGCGGCTCGCGCAGCGCCTCGCCGTAGGCCGTGATCCACACCAGCCAGGTCTCGCTGCCGTCGGGGTCGCCGCGGAGCATGCTGTCGAGCAGCGCCTCGAGCCTGCCCCGTCCGGCGGGGACCCCGTCGATCGCCTCCCGGTAGCGGACGAGGCTCCGTTCGGAGCTGTAGGCGAGCGCCTGGGTGAGGAGGTCGAGACGGTTCTCGAAGTAGTGGTTGAGCATGCCGGTGCTGACGCCCGCCTCCTCGGCGACCATCCGCATCGTGGTCCCCGCGAAGCCCTCGCGCGCGAGCAGCGTCGTCGCCGCGCGGCAGATCTGCTCCCGGCGGATCGGTCCCATTCCCAGCTTCGGCATGTCGCTCCCTACGAATCGCCCTGGCGGCGCGGCCCCGATGCGCCTGGCGGCGCGCCCCGGATCGTCGCATGTCGGGCGATCGGTTTTCAACCGGGAAATCCCACATAAAGGAAAAACTTACGAGAAGTTAGGATTTGAGACGGCCCAGCGTCTCGTCCCGGCGGCGGCGCAGCTCGGCCTCTTCGCCGCGACGATCGCCGAGCAGGCGCTCGATCGCCTGGGCCTCCGTCCGGTCCACCCCGCTCGCCCCGGCGAGCCGGGCGAGCGCGTCGGCCGGACGCAGCGCGGCGGCTCCGAGCGGACCGATCGCGGCCCACCCGCGAGCAACGCCCTCAGCGGCCACCCGGTCGATCTGCTCAGCGTCGGCCACGCCGTCCTCGACCAGGCGACGGCACGCCCTCAGCAGCGCCAGCTCGAGCTGCCCGGAGATCATTCCGGGCACCTCGCGGCGCAGCGTCACGGGATGCTTGCCGATCGCGCGCAGCAGCTGCGCGACCCGGTCGGCGAGCCGCGCGGGAGTGTCGCGGGCGGCGAGCAGCTCGACGACTCCGACGAGCATCGGCGGACTCCCGTAACGCGCCGCGAGCGTGCGCTCGCCCGTGCCCGCGCGCTCGCCGAACTCGGTCGGTCCGGCCACCTCGCCCGTGGTGACGACGAGCGCCTCGGGATGGAGCGCCGCGACCGGCGCGATCACGGAGGCCCTCCCTTCGACCGGCCCGCTCAGCGCCTCGACGATCAGCGTCAGACGGCCCTCCGCCTCGGCGGCCGGGGCGATCAGCGAGCGGGCCCGCTCGAGATCCGGGGGGCCCGCCAGTCCACGCAGCGAAGCGAGCCGCAGCGAGTCCTCCACGTGGCGGCCGGCGAGCTCGCCGAACCCGACCAGCTGCACGGCGCAGCCGCCGAGCGCGAACTCACAGCCGATCTGGGCGGCGTCGGGGCCGTCTCCGAGCAGGGCGATGCGGGTCACCGCGACCGCCCGCCGGACCCGGCCCTCGTTCTCCCCACGCTCCCGTGCACGCGCCAGAACATAACCCGCGCCCAGGCGTCCGCTCCTCTGCACGATCGCGCTCAGCATCCAGGCGCTTGAGAGGCCGGCGCCGATCTACTTTCATGGACCCGATGTCCTCGCACGCCCCAGCCGGTGGCACACAGGACGGCGACGCGCCGAACCCGGCGGCGCTGGACGCCGTCCAGCGCCGCGTGCTGTGGCTCGCGACGAGCATGATCCACCACGCCAACCGGGTCCGCGCGACCGAGTCCGGGGTGAAGGTCGGCGGCCACCAGGCCTCCTCGGCCTCGATGGTGAGCATCATGACCGCGCTGTGGTTCGCGCATCTGCGCGCCCCCGACCGCGTCTCGGTCAAGCCTCACGCCGGGCCCGTCCTGCACGCGATCAACTACCTGCTCGGCAGGCTCGACCGCCGCTACCTGACCGAGCTGCGCGCCTTCGGCGGCCTGCAGAGCTACCCGAGCCGGGCCAAGGACCCCGACCCGGTCGACTTCTCGACGGGGTCCGTGGGCATCGGCGCGACCGCGACACTGTGGAGCGCGCTGGCCCACCGTTACGTGGCGGGCCACTTCGAGGTCCCTCGCGGTGGGCGTCAGATCGCCCTGCTCGGCGACGCGGAGCTCGACGAGGGGGCGATCTGGGAAGCCCTGATCGATCCCGTCGCGGCCCGCCTCGGCGAGGTCCTGTGGGTCGTCGACGTCAACCGCCAGTCGCTCGACCGCGTCGTGCCCGAGATGGCGATCGCGCGCAACATCGCGATGTTCGAGGCCGCCGGCTGGGAGACGATCACCGTCAAGTACGGGCGCCTGTTGCGCGCCCTGTTCGAGCGCCCCGGCGGCGAGCTGCTGCGCACGCGGATCGACGAGATGCCGAACGAGGAGTACCAGCGGTTGCTGCGCAGCCCGGCCGCCGAGCTGCGCGAGCGGCTCCCGGGCGAGGGTCCGGCGGCGCGCGATCTGCGCCGCCTGCTCGGGGAGATCGACGACGGGGCGCTGCAGCGGGCGATCCGCGACCTCGGCGGCCACGACCTCGCCGACCTGCTCGACGCCTTCGCCCGCGCGGACGCGGTCAGCGACCGGCCCACGGTCGTCTTCGCGTACACGATCAAGGCCTGGAGCCTGCCCACCGAGGGACACCCCGCCAACCACTCGGCGCTGCTGAGCGACGAGCAGTGGCGCTCGCTCGCCGCCGAGCTCGGCGCCGACCCGGAGGACCCCTGGGCGCCGCTCGCGGAGGGCGGCGCGGCGGCCGAGCTGTGCGCGGCGACGGCCCGCCGGCTGGCCCGGGAGGAGCCGGAGCCGCGCAGCCCGCCGCAGGTGCCGCCCGAGCTCTCGCGCAAGCACGCGGGGAGCGCCTCCACCCAGCAGGCCTTCGGGCGCTTCCTGATGGACCTCGCCCACGACGCCCCCGACACGGCCGCCTCGGTCGTGACCGTCAGCCCCGACGTCGCGTCCTCGACGAACCTCGGCGGCTGGATCAACCGCGCCGGGGTGTGGAACGTGGGCGAGCGGATCGACTGGTTCGCCGACGACAGCGACACGCTCGTGCGCTGGCGCGAGTCCGAGCACGGCCGCCACATCGAGCTGGGCATCGCCGAGGGCAACCTCGTCGGGCTGCTCGGCGAGCTGGGCGCGACCTGGTCGCGCGACGGCCGGCCGCTGCTGCCGATCGGCACGCTGTACGACCCGTTCGTCAACCGGGCGCTCGAGCAGTGGTCGTTCGGGATCTACGCGGGCGGCCAGTCGATCCTCGTCGGCACGCCGGCGGGCGTCACGCTCGCCCCGGAGGGCGGCGCCCACCAGTCGATCATCACCCCCTCGGTCGGCCTCGAGCAGCCCCGCT